>Ga0325404_1000011_pt1 | contig 151013 bp, 84 predicted proteins | sample PopdelMetagenome_18_FD_205664 | JGI IMG/M metagenome (GOLD analysis project Ga0325404, IMG submission 205664) | Populus deltoides microbial communities from Bellville, Georgia, United States - Xylem-Control-R1 | ecosystem: Host-associated > Plants > Phyllosphere > Stem > Wood/Secondary xylem...
CCGCCCCCCCCCCCCCCCCCCCCCCCCCCCCCCCCGCCCCCCCCCCCCCCCCCCCCCCCCCCCCCCCCCCCCCCCCCCCCCCCCCCCCCCCCCCCCCCCCCCCCCCCCCCCCCCCCCCCCCCATCTGCACGGATTCCGACAAGAGGATAAGATCAAGCACTGTGTGTAAATATAATACAAAAGACATAAAAGTGAAGTCAATGGCGTTCTCGGAATTTGAACACCTGTGCCAAGGAGAGAGGAGAGGTTGATGTTTAAGCCCTTTTGCTTTCGGATTATTCCTGTTTTTTAGTATAAAATGGTTCATTCGAGGACTGTCTGCCGTGTTTCTTTGTATGTCTCTGATTTTGGCCATCGGAGACTTGAAAGAACTTCCAAATGTCACGGCAATGACGTGAGCTCACGATGAAAGAATTTCCAAATCTCTACAATTAAGAGACCGGAAACCAAGTTTTCAAGTTTTTTTTTCGTGTTATAATCTATTTTTCAAAGTGCTCAGTTTTTTTAAATTACTGTTGGCTTGAAAAGCTAAAAAATTAATTATTTTTAGGTATTTTTAGATAATTTTGATTTATTAATATTAATTATTATTTGTTTTAGAAAAGTATATTTTAATGCATGCATTTTTAAAAATACTTTTTATTATAATACTAAACATGAGAACGAGGAGGGATTTGGTGGATTTTAATTTTGATAGCTTAATGTTTGCCCCCTTTAATTAGTTTTTTTTTTTTTTGGCAGAGATGGGGTGTAATATATTTCTTTAAAAAAAATATTTTGAAAAACTACAGTATAAATGTTCTTGAAACTAATATGTTTTTAGTATTTTTAAATTATTTTAAGGTATTAATATTAAAAATAATTTTAAAAAAATAAAAAAAAATCATTAACATATATTTTAACATAAAAAATTATTTAAAAAATAACCACAATCTATCAATCAAGCTCTCACCAATGTTTCTTGAAACAACCAACCAAATTAATTAATCCATTTTATGCATTCGTTAATTTTGGTATGTACGAGAGTGTTGTAAAAAGCATTTGTCTGTTTCTCAAGCATGCAAGAAAGATATTCTTTGCATGAACAACAGATCCTTGCCCTACCAGTAGAATGATAAGGTACTCTATACAGTACATAGTTCCGGTACAAATGATAGTAGTACATCATTTGTACACTTACTATTATTATAAAGTATTTTTTATTTATAAATATATTAAATTAACATTTCTTTTATTTTTTAAAATTTATTTTTAACAAAATAATAGCCTTAGAGGGGTTTCTTGTATTTCTAAGGCTCCAATTTATAGGGATTGTAACCCGTATGTTTCAAATATACTAAACGATGCAGGTGAGCTATTTTTAAAAAGTATTTATTGTTTTTTAAAATATTTTTTTTTATTTACTTTCAACACATTAAAATAAAAAAAACTAAAAAAATATATAAAATAATATTTGTAGCGCAAAAACAAACTATATCTAAGAATATACAGTAATAAGTTTGCATGCAAGAACTCAAAAACATTTTCCACCAATAAATTAAGATCATACCTTGTCTTCTACTAACATAATTCACAGGGTTTAAACTGCGGTGCAAAAAACAGTAAACAAAATCACAGCACCATCAGTTGAGATCTCAAACAGAAAAATCTCACAGAAAAATGGAGGCTTCATTTAAAGAAAAGATAGAAGCAGCGAACGGACCTAACAAAACCTACAATATTGCAACCAGAGGAAGCTTTCAAGATAGAATACTTATAGGCAGTACCGAAGACGCAAGCAAGAATAATTTAATTGTCTACCATGAACAAAACAAAGCTCCATTTTCACATTACACCATTTCAACCCATGCAGGGAAACGTCTTCTGTTCATCCCACCCAAACATTAAAATATGTGAGAAGAAAAGAGCACAAATTGTGTCGGATGTATCTATCTGCTGGCAATGCTGTCTCAAGCAAAAGATCATTCTTTAGCCATAGGGGCTGTAACGCATTGGCATTCTATATCTCATTACCTTCCTGCAGTGCAAAGGAAATATGCTAAATGACCAATATTGATCCTCAAATATCAAAAGAGAAAAAAGCAAACGAGGATGGTAGTAAGAGCCTAATCACTAAAATTTGAATGCACTTTTTTGATAGCATACCCATATCCATAAGGAGAGAAGAGATAAGGAGGCAAAATTGCACCCCTGGGTGGAAACCCCATGTACGGGCTGGGTCGACGAGCGCGAAACTGCTTCATCCCAGGTACATTGGTCCGCTTAGCAGTTACCTGCAAAAGCAAAGCCAAAACAATAAAAAGGAAGAAATCAATTTGAGGTTGGGAAATACTTAAAAAAGAAAACAAAAATAGAACCTACGATGATCAAGGTTAAGCAACTGAAGCTATCAATTGTATAGGGAGAAAAACACAGAATTTCTTTACCTTCAATTGGCGGCCATGTAATTCAGATTCATTTAAAAGGAGAGCCTCCTGCACAGCCTCTGGCTCAACAAATTCGACATATGCATAACCCTTTGGTTGGCCATACTTGTCAGAACGGATAGTGACCCTATTTACTGTCCCACATGCCTGAAAATGCTGCTGCACTTCTTCAGGGGTGCACGCATAGTCCACCTGCAACCATGTTCAGTTAGCATGACAGGAAGCTATGTTGCTTCTTGGAGTTAATCACAATGATCTTCAAGACAACTCTAAGTTTGCACCAACACCTAACAAATCCCTTACCCATTATTGTATGCCAATAGTACAAATTGAATCCCAAAAGGCACCTATCCCATCAATATGTAGGTGCGGCTTTAACAATTTCATTTGCTTTATTTTTACAGCAAACCAAACAACAAAAGTAAGGCAGGTAGAAGATTGATTCTGTCCCCAGGTCGAGAAATCATTTATGCAACAAAGGCAACACAAGCCACCAGCCAAATAATCTACACTACATGTATTTGACACTAAAAACAATTCTTTGAAGGTAAATCAGATAATAAGGAAAAGAGGCCTCACATTACCAACAAACACTGATCGAGAATCTACTTCCTCTTTATTTGCTTGAGATGCAGTAGCAGAAGCACTAGGATCTAATTGCACATAGAAACAGTAAGAGGAAGAAGGAGAAAGACACGCAGAAACAATTATCAATTATTGCAGTTATTATTCCCACTCACCTTCCTTCAACCAATAAAAGGAGGCGTAATAAAATATCTTAAGCAATGGAATTTGGAACGGTATCACACAGTTCACCTCTCTTATGAACTTAAGAGCCAGGTCTTTGGAATATTATCAATAGAGAAAATAGACAATGGTAAATAAATAGAGCCATTCAATAAAAAGAAAGTGTTCGATCCAGATCACCAATGTGGAATACCATTGTTAAGTTTTCAGTGGAGCAGCTAAAGAATCACTGCAAAATACATGACATAATACCCTGAAAATATTACTTGCCCTTAAAAGTCTATAAAACATTCTCATATCAAGAAGGGAAGTTTTCCAAAATCATAAATTTGTTGCATTTCTAACTTTCAAGTTTCAACCGACATCTTAACTAGCATATACATATTCTTCAGATATCTACGTACATGCAGCCAATCTTATCGACATAGGTACTTTCTAACCCTTCTCATTACAACATTAAGTAACGAACATATCTTACAAAACATCCACCAATCTAAGGCCATCTACCGAGCATAACCGACCTCACCCTAAAACCAAAAAGACACAAATGTGTGACTTCTAAGCTCACACTAACAAGTCCATCCAAACCACAATACCTCATTATTCTCCAATCTCCAAAAAAACCCCATCATCCCTATCACAACACTAATTAAAAGAAAAAAATCCCAACAGAAAAATTGCAGGGAAAAAAAATCATAAACCCTTTTTGATAATGAAAGACAAAAATAGAAGAATAAATCATAAACCCATTTGACCATAATTGCAAATACCCAAAATACACACAAATATATGTAGTTACAACCTTGAACAGAACCCATTTCCTTCTCAACCTTAGCCTGCATCTCACGAAGAGCAGCAGCTTCATCTTCCATCTCCTTTAATCTCTTCTTCATATCATCAAGTTCCTACGTATTTCAATCATAACCCAACATTAGATATTTCATTTTCTTCTAAATCAGAAACCAATTAAGAGTTTTTGTGCTTAGTATCAGTAAAAATTAACAACCGATCCAAAAAATAAAAAAAGCAAGAAAAATAAGGAAAGAAAAATACTGGTACTGCTTCAGCGGTCTCCACAGCGGCCATGTCCACATCGTCACCGTCCATTCTGTCCCTCTCTCTCTCTGCCTGTGAGAAATGAGAGCGACACTCAATTCTTGATGCCGAAATTTATTACTATAAATCTCTCCACTGTTGCTTCGTTCACCGCTGAAAAGGAAATTTAACAACATGACATGCTAGGTTAAGTTAATTATATTTTAGTCCCTCTAGTTTGTCAAAACTAATAAATCAGTTTATTTAGTTACAAAATAATTAAATAACCCCATTGACAATTGTTAGCAATTCGCATTCAAGGGTTTTTTTTCCTTTTCTTTTCAAAATGCATGTGCATATGAAGGGTGTGATGTGTTCTTAGATATGTGATCATTTGTACATCCAATTTACAATGCACTATTCATATATAAATTTTGAATAATAGAAAAGGAGATTTATCATATGAAATTTGTTGTTTATGTAAAAAAAATTATAATTTTATAGAGAAATATGGTATAAAACTTGTCTTTGAAGAATTGGAATAAAAACTCTAAATCATACCTTCTTGAAAAAAAAATGCTAACATGTGAACTTCATGTGGCCTTGTTTTCATCTTTGTAAAACCAGGCATTTTTAGTGCTTGTTTGGTGTTGATTGTAAGCTTCATTTCGTGATGTTTGGTAAGTGATGTATCAATATTTTTTTTGTTTATTTATATTTGGAACCTAATTTCTAAAAGAATAAATAAAGGTATGATAATAACATAGTATTCTTGAACCCAGAAATGTATGGGTTTGGTGAGCTGTCAAACCCATCATCTCTGAACTCTATCAAGTGCTGAGCCCAGACATGTATGAATTTGGCAAGTTTCTAAATCTATTATCTCTAGGCTCAGCCAAGCAATGAGCCTATACATATATAGGTCTGATGAGTTGTTAGACCTACCATTTATGAGCTCAGCTAACCGTTGAGTCCATACTCTTTTTAGCTTCGAAGAATCTTAAGTTTTATGATTACTTTGATAAGTTAGAGATATTTTATTTATATTTAGCTCACCCTCTTCATAAAAAAGACAGATGAACTATAAATACACTAGAAATTCTTCAAACAAGAGATTCAGAATCTGGATTCTCCACTGCATACTTATTTTTAATCTCTCTAAAATATCATTGTATTTTTCTCTAAAAAGAATATTTACTGAAACATCAAGGATTCTTCAAATTCACCAACGAGGATCTTTTATAGGTATCAGACACCAGTCACTAGTCATCTTGTCTGGGAGGAGTGAAATAGATTGTCAAGACTAAGAAATTAACAGATTATCCAATACACCTTGCCTCCAAGCTAATTGTATTTTTTGGGACATCATCAATAACTACATAATTAATGTATGAGGTTTTTTTCATAGATTTTATATATAAAAAAAGCTCAAAATCTTAATAGCGAAGCCACAATTCAACTTTAAAGGTTTGAGAAAGAGCTCACATATGATCTTCACATAAGCTAAGCCAAACTAATTCTTAAACTACCAGTCTAAGAGAAAACTCCCCAAACCTGGACAAGAATGCTAGCAGGTAGATTGAAGAATTAGGTAGATTTTCGTTTCAAATTTGATAATATATTGGTTTCTTAATTTATTTTAAAAAGTTTATATCATAACTTATAATGTGTCTTGATGGTTTGTGTTGTATCTCTTAATTTATAATATTTAATTGAAATTATAAATGACTAGAGAATTGCAAGAACTCATGTATAATAGCCCAATTTTTCTTCAAGAACATATCGAGAAAGTAAAAATCATAAGGGGAAACCAAGCCCGTACATCTCAATTTTTGGTAGATTTTGTTACAAAACATTCTTCACTTGAGAGTCACAACTGCTGTAAAAGAAGATGCACCGGAAATGATTGATATGATGACAATATAAAAAAAAACTATTTTACATGTCTTTATTTCTTAAAAGATGTGAAGTCAAAATAAAGTAATTCAACCGTATATCAATTTTGATTTTTGATTTTTTTTTTGAAGAAACATGATTTCAATCACTTAATCGTATAATTATAAAGAAACTTTTATTGAAGATTGCATTTCAAACGTAATTGAAATTATGTTTTTTTAAATTTTATTTTAAATTTTTTTATGTTTTTAAATTGTTTTGATGTGGTGATATCGAAAATAATTTTAAAAAATTAAAAAAGTTATTTTTATGCATTTCTAGGCGAAAAACACTTTAAACCGCAACTTATATCACAATTCCAAACAGGCTCAAGTCTATAGAACTTCATGTCATAACTTGACATTTTTTTTCTTATAAAATAAAAATTCTAAAAATATATTTCCCGTGTAATTTCATAATTTTTATTTAATTATTTGTAAAGTTTATATTCAAAAATGAAAAAGGGAAAGAAAGATGATAAAAATAAAATAAAAAGAAAAATATGAAAGAGTGAAATAAGAAGTAGAAAGAAAAAGAAATAGAACCAAAATAACCAAGACTAGATAATATAATGCAAAATTATGCAAATAAGAAAAAGAAAAATAAATATAGATTCAAGCAAAATTGAAAAATTATAGAGAGAGTCCTTTTTAAGAAGAAAATAATTCTCATTTATATTTTATCTAGTTTTTTGAAATTTATTTTTTCACATTTAGAAAAAGATAAATTCATTGAATCATGAACGTTAAAGTGAAAATTCAACATTAAATGTTAACTTTAATTGTATTAAGGCTCATGATATTGAGGAAGCATATTTAGAAGTCAATTTGTGTATACATTTCAGGTAAAAAAAAATGAAGTTTTTTATTGTAAAAATAAGGAAATTTCCTTACTAAAAATTTTAAAAGCATATCTTAGTAAATTAGACATAACTCTCTCTCTCTCTCTCTCTCTCTATATATATATATATATATATATATATATATATTAAGCAATCTTAATGTCAAAAGAAAGCTAAGAGGGAAGTCTAAAGCTTTAAGTTTATGATTTTTCAAAATAAATTGATATGATCAAGAAAATAGGGTTAGAAGTTGGAGGTTAGAATCCATCAATTTTAATAGTAAAATCAAGAAACAAATATTAAAAGTAGATTTTATAAAATAAAAGAGAGGAGATCAATAAAGAGGCCATGACTAGAGCTGATAAAAGAGTGCTTCTTCAACCGATTCTAAGCTAAATAGTTTTACTCTCATTCTTAATTTTACTTTGATATATTCCAATAAAAACATGATTTATTTCATATTTATAATTAACTAAGTTTTATTTTGATGTGGAGTAGTTTTGACTATAGAATTTAAATTCCAAGCTATTTTATTTTTATTTTTTTTCTTCGTGTTGAGTGTTTATCCTAGATCTTATTGCTTACAAATTTTAGCATATTATTATTAAATTTATTGAATCATAATGATATTAAGAGATAATTTATCATTAGAAGTTTTTAGAATTAAAAATAATCAGTTGAGTGATAAATACATATATTTTATCATGATTAGTGTGATTTTATATTAAGAAAAATCTAAAGAAATTAATGAGTCTTCAAGTAATTAATTTATATAGAGATATGCTAATTTATAAGTGGAGATATTTTTAATATTATTCGAGAGAAAATATTAAATAATTAAGGGATTTTTTCTTTTCATCAACATGAAGATTTGAAATTTTATATCAAGAAACAATAAATTATGTGGAATTAGCTAGGTGAAATTAAAACCTCTAGAGTTATTTTTATTATCTATACAACTTTAAGCTCTATTCTCTACTTTTTTAATTTAGTTTCGTCAAACACTTTATTTAATTTAAGTGGTAAAATCTATATAAATCTTGGTTTTACATCTAAATAGTAAATAATTGGATAAACTTTAATATTTAATAAAATAATTAGTCCTTATGAATTTGACACCTTTTTCTTCAAAAACTTTACTATTTGTTGTGATTTTGCTTTTTTACAAATAATTATCACACCACACGACGATCTCTCCCTCTACCACAATCTCTTTTCTCTTTGTCTATTTGGATCAATCTCGTGTCAATCTCCTTCCATGAAAAGATGTGAAGTATGCTAAAAGAAAGTAACTAAGAAACTTCTTAATGAAGTCATTAGAACTTCATGTCATCACTCATTTTTCCTTTGATATATTTTAAAAAATAAAAATTCTAAAAAAAAGGTCTTTTCCATGCAATTTCATAAATTTTAGCACTTTTGTTTATTTCATTATGCGTAAAGTTTTATAATAAAAAATAAAAAACAAAAAACGGAAGAAAGATGATAAAAAACAAAGATAAGAGAGTGAAATAAGGAGAAAAAGAAAAGGGGACTAAAATGATGATAAATCAAATAATATAATGAAAAACCATTCAAATGAAAAAATAAAAATAAATAGAGATTCAAGCAAAATTATAAAAATTATAGAAAAAGATGAAAGTCATAAAAGCACTTACAAAGGGGTTGAATTAGGTGCTTAATTGAAATTTTGATAACTTAAAAATTTAATCATTTAACACTTCAAAAATTTAATATAAAAATGCACAAAGTAAATGAGATTGAAATTAAAAAAGACACCAAATTTATAGTGGATTAGATAACTGTCTATTCTAATCCTTGAATCATCATTTAAGTATCTACTAACAACACACAATCTTCTTTACGAGTGAAATTTTATCAAAACACTAATTTTTTTATGGATTTAAAATGAGAAAACATTTTACTTTAATTTCTTTTTTAAGGATCAAGATTTTAATCTTTCAATAGGTCACAATCAAATTCTTTTCAAGTAGTTCAAGTGTCACCTATATTTTCATAATGTATTATATCTCACAAAGATTCATCACACTTGACAATAAAAAAAAATTACAATGAATTGAAATCAAATCTTTATGAAAATATAATTTAGCTTGAAGTGAACAAGTAGAATTTATAGGCAAAATTCAAGCACTTAGCCGCTACTCTTAATAAATAAATAGGAGTTCAGCATTATGAATTTCTAAGGTGGGTTATTTATTAAAAAAATAGTCAGGAGATAATTTTTAGAGAAAAATAGTTATTTATGATAATAGTTTTGAGTGCAAAATAAGTTAAACAAAATTTAAGATAAGTTAACTCTTGAGTACAAAAAACATTATGTAAGACTCATCCAAAGTATTATTTAACCATTTAGTTGGAAATAAAAAATAAATTTTTAATACGATTAAAATACAAAAAGTTATTTAATCAAGTCGCTTTCTATTGAAAGAGAATAATATTGTAGAAATATTTTTCAATATATATATATATATATAGATTGGAAATAAAAAGTATTTTGGGTAAAAAATATTTTTATAATGTCAATTTAGACTCCATAAAGACTTGATTAACTAAAATTTTAGTTTAGACATCTTGAGTACAAGTTTGCATTTAAAGAACCAATTTTGCTCTAATTTGACATAGAAAAACCCGTACAATCTCAAAGCTTTACACGCACATTAAATTCACTAAATTGTTGTTACCATTAAAATTATTAGAACCATAAATTCTAGACACCTTGGGTGATACAAACCTCATAAATATAAAGAACCAGAAGTCTAATCAAATCAAAATTATTAAAACCATAGGTGCTCTATAAGGACTTTAAATATGTTTTTTTTCTCTTATTTAGATGAATTACCAGACATATCATATATGAGTGGAAAGTTTGACATGACTTCAAACCGAAATATATTGTGAAGATTAATTCCAAATAAATTAAATGTTTTTTTTAGAAAGATTAAAGATGATATTTTTTAAAAAACAATATTGAAATGATAATATATTGAATCAACACAAACTTTGTGGTTTAAATTGTCAAACTTGTGATCTAGGTGAGTTTAATAACTTTAATTTTCTATATTATTTTTTACTTAATTATATAATAATAAAAATAAAAAATGAGAAAATAAATTAAAGGATGAATTGGAAAAAGAAAAAATTGAAGGATAAAAAAAAAGAAAAAGTTTAGTAAAAACAAAAAAGATGAAATTAAAAAAATATAAAAAATAAAATTTACCCAAAAAAAAAAAAAAAACAAAAGAATGAATGAAAGCTGGATTCAGAAAGATTTTTTTCTTTCTTCTTAATCACTAAGACATGTATACTCTTGTTTTACTTGTACGCACATTTTATTCTTAAACAAATCCATTTGTTTTTGGAAAAAAATAAAAGATGTAAAGCTCGAACCCGTCACCTTGTTAAACACTCGAGTTACAACATGAATATATAATAAAACATTTAAAATAATATATAAACTTAGTTTGCTATTTATATAAATATTTAAACATTAATAAAGTGTTGGTCTAAAGATTAAGATATTACTATATATTCCTGTAATGATAAAAATACAAATTTAATCCTCATAAAATATATTTATTAGAAAAGACAATCATGAATCTCGAACGAAACTAATATTATCCTTTAAAAAGATATAAGAATATCTGAATAAAAATAAAAAAAATTATAAATATTTATACTATTTTATATTTTTACCTTTAATAATAAGCTTCATTATACAACCAAACATAAATTTAAAAATTAAAACAACACTTTAATTGTGTAGAGTTATTTTTAAAATATCTTTTAATTTAAAATATATTAAAATAACAGTACTTTTTTTTAATTTTAAACATTAACAAATCAAAAAATATAAAAAAATCATAAATTTAATATATTTTTAAATAAAAATAATTAAAAAATAAAAATTACTATGACAAACATGCACAAAATAAGTAACTGAAATTATTTTAAATAATGGAATTGAAACGAATATCAATCTATTATAGGTTTTTAATTAAATGCGATAAAAAAAAACACCAATCGGATTAATTTAAGTTTTTGAGTATAGGTTTGGTTTTTATAAATTTTAAATTGGTGCAACCCGAAAATCGAATTTAATAGAACCCTAATTCGTAAAATAAAAGCACATCCACGTGCTTGTTTGATGCGAAACCGAAAAGCTGATTGCTTATCCCTATATAAGAGGACTTTGGGAGGAAAGACATTCGGATCCGTCGTCGGATAAACGCTAACAATGGCTCAGTGTATGAGAACCACCTTAAACCCACCCAAAACCCTCCTCCGCAACCCCACTAAATCCTCACCAGTTTCCAGTCCCTTGTTTCATCTACCAAAATCAAAGAAACACTTAAGAATCTCCATGTCACAACAAAATCAACAAGAATTGTCCCTTGATTCTCTAATCAGCAGCACCCGCAAAGAAGAGGTCCTTGGTGCCATCAAGGGCTCTTTGTCTAATTGTCTCTGGGAGACCAATCTTCTTAAGACTGTCCCTGCCCTCAAATCCAAAGTTAGGGGCAAGGTAATCGTAATTTGATTCTCTTTTTTCCCTTTACTTTTCTATTACAATAATACCAATAATGTTAAGATTGACAAAGATGATTAAGTAGTTTGGTTTCTGTTGTAGGTGAGAGATATATATGATGGCGGGGATTATCTTGTTTTGGTCACAACGGATAGGCAGAGCGCATTTGATAAAATTCTCGCTTCTATTCCCTTCAAAGGACAGGTCTGTTCACTAGAGCCCGTGCTTGATTAAACTCGAATACAGTAAATATGTAAATTTTGTTGGAAACTTTTTAAAATTCGTAGTATCTTACTTTCAGGTTTTAAATGAGACCAGTCTATGGTGGTTTGATAGAACTCGGCATATAACCCAGAATGCTATTGTATCAGCTCCCGATAAAAATGTCACAATTGCGAAGAAATGTTCTGTTTTTCCTGTTGAATTTGTTGGTAAGTATGAGTTTTTGGGTGTTTGAGGTTGAATATGGTGATTAACAATTTAATTGATTTTAATTATATCGCGAATTTGTAGTTAGAGGTTATGTGACTGGAAGTACTGATACGTCACTATGGACGGTTTATAAAAATGGTGTCCGGAATTACTGCGGCAATGCCCTTCCAGACGGTGAACTTTCCATTTCATCAGTTGGCTCCTCTTTATATATTCATACATATGCAATAACTATCAAATGTTGTAACTGATCCATTACTATCTTACAGGCTTGGTAAAAAGCCAAAAGCTACCTTCAAATATACTCACTCCAACTACCAAAGCTGATGATCATGATGTTCCTATAACCCCTGAGGAGGTTCGCTCTTGTATGCCAATTTGGACTTCGGAAAGAATAATGCTAGTGACACTAAACTTTTTTTACTAAATTCTCTTACTAGCTGTGGAATTTTCATCAAGTAAAGTTCTTGTCACAATAACTCATTGCCATCCGAGTTTCTGTCACGTAGCTGATTTATGGGATTTTATTGTTTTGGCCTTATTTCAACTTCTTTGCTTATTGGTCCATCTCGTTCACTTGCCTTTACTTGCAGATAGTTAAAAGTGGACTGATGACTGAAGCTGATTATTGTGAAGCCAGTAGTAAAGCGTTGAGCCTGTTTGAATATGGGCAGGTGAGTTTGTTTTTTCAACTTATTTTTTTTTTCCTTGTGTGGTCTTGTTTAGTGAAGCCTAATTGCTCAGACTGTCTCGAGGCTTCATGAATCAACAATTAGAAATGTTTTATGGAACAGTGATGATCCATACAAAACCTTTTTCTAGTAACTCCATTTAGTATCTTTACTAATAAAATTTACTGGATACACAGTTTATTTTTATTTGCAATATCAGGAATTCTGTTGATCCCATGGGTCACTCTCTATGACTACTGAATGACTTTACCATAGGGGCATGTTAACTATCGTATTGATAAGACAACAAGTTTGTGAGGCTAGCAGATCAGTTTTAGCTGTTATGTAACTTCAACTGATTCTGAATTCAAATATGACTTTCAGTGTTTCCTCCGAAATCCTATTTGCAAGAAGGCATTTATTCTTATTTTGCTCATGCTGACTATTACCTGATGGGCTTTATAATTGCCATTTAACTAGCTCAATGATTTCTTTGGAATTGCAGCGTGTCGCTTTAGAGCATGGCTTGATATTAGTAGACACAAAATATGAATTTGGAAAGGGCTCTGATGGCTCAGTTCTATTGATTGATGAGGTATGGAACTATATGCACTATAATATTCATGGTTCTCCCACATTCTTTGTGATAGCTCACGCACATGCAGTAAGTCATGCACCCTGCACCTAAAAAATTGTTGTGTTGTCTCGTCTTGAAATTCTAGGTTCATACACCTGACTCAAGCAGATATTGGATTGCCCATTCTTATGAGGAGCGGATTCAGAAAGGCCTCGAACCTGAAAATGTGGATAAGGTGTGTTATTAGGTTTTAAATGTTTGCTTGTTCTATCTCCACATATTTGTGTGTCCATTTGCGAATAAATGTCTAGGTATGCACCATTTATCTTCTCAACTGTGTTTGGAGCATTGTTATGGACTTTTTTTCTTTACTTTCTGGAAGCATGATTATACCTGACTTTATAAAGCTTTGACGTTTCTTAGGAGTTCTTGAGGTTATGGTTCAAGGATCACTGCAATCCTTATGAAGACAAGGCAAGTCAACTTAAAAAGTGCAATTATATTTGCATCAATTGCACCTGTTCTCAAATGCTAAATGTCTTTTGTCAATGCAATATTTAGGTCCTCCCTGATGCTCCTGAAGATCTTGTTTGTGAGCTAGCTTGGCGGTAAGTATTTTATGTTATTGGACCTTTATTCAGGTCACTATGCACAGGGAATTTAAAGAGCAAGATAGTTGCTGCTAAAGGGGGTTCCGAAAACCTCAGAAATCCAGTGGTCTATTTCCAAAAATTCTTCTTCCAAATGCATATATTGTGAGTTGATGAAAATGTTAGGAGTATTCTTGCCTATAACCAGACAAAATATGTTCTACTCCACCTTAACTAGTAAGTCTTTTATGTTATTGGACCTTTATTCAGGTCACTATGCACAGGGAATTTAAAGAGCAAGATAGTTTCTGCTAAAGGGGGTTCCGAAAACCTCAGAAATCCAATGGTCTTTTTCAAAAAATTCTTCTTCCAAATGTCATATATTGCGAGTTGATGAAAATGTATGTTCTAACCACCTTAACTAGGATTGTTTCCTGACTACCAATCTAATCTTAAACTCCCCTGTTCTCTTCCATTTAATGGCGAGAGGGGGTTACACTCCCATTTAGGTCAAAGCATTTGTCACAGTAAGATTTATTGAGTGCAGTGGGTTGATACTGGCTGGAATTTCCCCATTCCAGTTCATTTCTTCATTCCCAGGATGAAAATTGACTCATTGCATTCTTTATGAATGGATTTCTCCATTCCCAGGATAAAAATTGACTTATATTTTACTGTGTAGTTGAAGTAACCACTTATATTGTACTGGGTAGTTGTTTCCTGGAACATAATGTCCAGTTTATCAGGATTTCTTCAATCTTTGTGATCACTGTAGTGATTAATCTAAGGAAAGAAGCTTTTTTGCTGGTCACACCTTATATCTGGCTGGTTATAATTGCTTGTTAGTCATTGTAACTAGTTCATATTTGAAGTAACCACTTATATGGCACTGTGTAGTTGTTTCAGCTGTGTGGGCATATTTAGTTCTGATCATTATGTCAAGCTGCCTTCTGACTGCAGGGTGCTAATTCCCTTTATATTTCAATTCTTTATGAATGGATTGAAAGGTGCTTTGCTGCTCGGTCTGAATATATAATAAAAGTATATGATTTAGCTTGAAATTATGAATTATGTCAGTGCCAAGCTGTGTGCAAAATGAGAAACCAGAATTGAAGTCTGAATATTCTGGCCAAACATCTTCTTGCCAGCCTTGATTTTTCTTTTATTGCATCCTTTTTTGGAAAGCAGAGACTACATAATATATTACATGGCTATAATGCAAGAAGTAGAGTCCGTACACACCAAGCATATGTAATTTGTTTATGCTGTCTTGCTGTGGAATTTCTATTTCAAGGTTGTCTTGACAAAGTTGGTTTCTAAGTTTTATTTTATTTGTAATTTCTGACAATACTTGCAAAACTCTCTCCCAACAATTTTCATGCTTCCTTTGCCATCATGTTTCATGTTAGTTGGCTGACCCTTCCCTTTGGTGATAGGTATATTTTCTTGTATGAGACAATAACAAAATCAAAATTTGAGTTGCCATTGACAGAGGTAAAACTCCTTTTCAGCAGACATATTATGCCACCAAGCAATGTAACTAGTTTTTCTTTCATGCCTTGTGATGCAATTGACAGAATTTTGCTTCTTCCCTGCAGGAGCCAATACATGATCGGATCTCAAGAAATGTTGAACTAGCATTATCATCCTTACGGTGAACTTGAAAAATTGAAGGTTGCTTCTCTCTCAGGTCGAAATCATACCAAAGAGTTGATGCAAGCTCTCTTCTTCTTGACATTTTTTCACTGGCATTTGATCATGTCTCTCTTCTTTTATCACTGGCATTTGATCTTGTGTGGAAGTAGACTGATCTGCAATGGAGCTTTTCCTTTTGGGTCACTGTGGTTTCGGTGGGGCAGGCATCAGAAAGCGAACCTTGTGATTCCCGGAAATCCTGATAAACTGGACACCATGTCCCATACAGGACAAAATCTTAATTAGAAGATTGTTCATTAGAAACCCTGCAGTATACGCTGGCATTATGGATCATTCAGAATCTTAATTTTGGTGAAGCAATTGGTTCTCATGCTTGTTGACGTCTGGAATGGTTGTTTTAACTGATTAAGTGAATTTATGCCTTCGTGCTAATCCGAAGACTGTCATGTTGCAATATGTTTTACGCAGCTTAATTATTTTTAAGCTTCCTCCACTGTCCGGCTGAAACATGCTGAACGAAAGGAGAGATGCTAGGACGCTTTCATCACAGATTGCCATTATAGGCACAAACGAGACATTATTAAGTAGCATTGAGAACATTCTGGGAATCTCACTCCACATATTAGGTTATGTGCACATAATTTAGCATTAGAAGCCTGATAATTTCTTCGAAGGAAAACCAAAATTTAGGGTCACCCATTAAATGCATATGCATATAGGGTTATATCAAAGCAATAATCAATTCACATTATAGTAAAAACTTAAAAGAGGTAGATAGCGTTTGTTGACGCTGCTGTAGATAGCGTTTGTTGACGCTGCTGCGGCCGTGTAAATCGCATATTTAAACTGTTTGGCAAAGAAACAAATGGGATTTACTATGCATGGCCCCATTGTTATTGTGTTTACAATGCAGGGGGAGAAGAAGCAGCTGGGAGCTGCTTTTTTTTTTGCAAAATGTGTTACAGCACAGTAACCAGAGGCGCGCAACTGAACTTCCTGCGCGTGTTTTTTTTTCTTCTTCCAGTAACCAAAGGCGCACGTTTCGTTTTTTCTTCTTCTAGTGACCAGAGGTGCGCGTTTTTTTTCTTCTTCTTCTGCACTTCCATGTCTCCACTGTTCACGTGAACAATGGAGACATGGAAGTGCAGAAGAAGAAGAAGAAAAAGGAGAATGAGGGGCCGGGAAAAACAGGGAAATAGTCTAACTCCAGCACCAAGTAGACACTGTGAGAGGAGGAGCAGAACAGAGGAATAGAAAAGTGCTCAACTTTCATCTCCCTCCCGCTTTGCTTTTATCAACATTACACTGTTCAAGTCTACACGCGTGTTGCTTTGCCCAGCCGTGTCACTGGCTTGGGCCAGTGGCGGGGCCAGGCTGGCTGGGTTTAGCCTAACCCATATGGGTCGGACCGAGTCCGATTCAAACCTAAATGCATTGACCCGGGTCCGTTCCAAACCTAAATACATTGAACCGAGTGACCTAGTAAAATAAAAAAAATCAATAAAATTTCACAGATATTGTGTTTTATTTAAAAAAACTAGTGTTAAATATTATTCAATGACACTACATTCATTAGAAGGAGATCGCTTAATGATGTAGCATTTGCAGAATTTGATCGCAATTTCAATTTTGTTTCTGATTATATTTTACCTGATATTATTGCGCTCTTAAGAAATTTGTGAAAAATATAGTCCTTGTCGGATGTATTTCATACGTGATGGAATTGTAGATAGTTTAATGGAACAATAAAAAATATTTAAGCATTATTTATTTCATGATGTAATAGCAATAGTTAAATCTATAATATTTAAATTAAAAACCATAAATATTTATATATATATATATTTTTAAAATTATTTTATAACCTTAATTTCAAAAGCATTTTTAACTAAACACATTAAACTACTTTTTGTTTAACCTCAATTTCAACCACAGTTTTAACCAAACATATATTTTTCCAAACCAACCTCAACTAAAAGTACTTTTTATAAAACAACTTTTTTCAAACCATATCCACAACAGCTACCGCAATACCAAACACAAGTGTTTTTACTGTTCACTTAGACTTATTGTTACTGTAGATTTTAATAATGAATTTTTTTTAAATTATTAATTTGGTTCTTGAATTTTTATCTTGCACTGTTTTTTTTGGGAGGGAGGGCTGAATTGAAAGACAGGATTGAAGTGAAAAAAGCAGGTAAAATAGGTGATGACCTTGAGATTTATTTGAAAAGTTCATTTTAATCTTTTATAATTTTTAGCTATAAGGTAACCGGTCCCTTTAATTTTGAAAAATTCAATTTTAGTATCAAATTTTATTTCACTTTTTTTTTAGTTCATTTTTGGTGGAGGAGAGAGAGGGGCTTGCTGGATTATGATTTTGGCTATCAAAATAGTTGATTTCTATGTCAAATAGTTCTATATGATAAAAAGAGTTCACATTAGGTTTTTTTTTAAAAGCACATAAAAAACAGATATGAGTTCAGAAAGATTTTTGATTTAGAGTTGATTTTGAGTTTTGAGATGTTTATGGAAGGCAATGTAGTCCATGGGATACTTCGAGAATCATTGAGGGAGGTTTAATATAGTTTATGGAAGAAAAAGTATTAATTAAATAATTACTTTCATTATCAAACTAGGAATAAGTTATAATTAGCTCCTATGAAAATTGTATCATCTTATAAAAGAGGGATTCTTACATGCATATGTATTTAATGTTTTGTTGCCCACCTATGTAGTTGAGACATCAAATTATATTACCAGAAAATTAACAAATACAAACAGAAATATCAACGAAATGTTAATTAGCTCCTACCAAATTGTATCATCTTATGAAAGAGTGATTTTTGCATGCATACGTACTTACTGTTTCGTTGCCCACCTATGTAGTTGAGACATCAAATTACACTATCAGAAAATTGACAAATACAAACAGAAATACTAATAGAATATTTATGTCGGTAAATTGTAGTAAATTTTACCAACAGAATATTCACTCACTATATCCATCGGTAAACACCAACAAAAAATTTTTATTAGTATATACCGAGAGAATTACAGTGAGAAAAAAATAATTAAAACAAAGCTAAAAAGTAGGATGACATGTCATTTATACCTACAAAATTATCGATGATATTAGTATCACTGGTAATTCCGTCTATAAACTCGTTGGTAAACTATTTGCTTCTCCCCACACTGTTTATTATATTAATTATAAAGGGTATCACCAACGGATTAATTCTATCAGTATTTTCAAGAGAGCTCTGAAACTATTCACTTCTCAATTGCACTGTTAATTATTGTTCTTTACAGACAAAATCACTGACGAATTGAAAAGTCATCGGTGATATTGGGAGGGGGTTTCCAAAATTTTTTGATTAAATTGAAAATTAAAATTAAATATTACAGATGAAATTACCGACGGATTGAAAAATCGGCGGTGATATTTGGGGGATTTCTGAAAATTTTCAATTAAATTAAATATTACAAATAAAATCACCAACGAAATGATTAAAAATATTAATATTTAATTATCCACTGGTAAAACAGTCAGTAAAATGCCGCAATAAAAAGACTAAAATCCCTCATTTCATAATAAACACACCTCTTCTTCTTCTTCTTTCCTTCTTTCCTTCCCCTTATATAAAAAACACCAACGGCACTTCTTTCTTTCTCTTCTCTCCTCAACTACTTCTCTTCTTTTCTTTTCTTCTCCATGTGCATGTATGTCTTCTCCTCTCTTCTTAGTTTTTTTTTAATTAACATACTTTATGAATTTATTTTTTCTTTTCTTTTCTTTTCTTAGATTCACTCAAAATTATAATATTAAGGTAAGATTTTTCTTTTTTCTTCTTTTTTTTGCATTATATATATATAATTACATTTTCTTGTTCGTAATAATTGTATGAATGTTGTTGTAGGATTTTTTTTTTCATATGAGATCAATTTTATTGGGTTTTAGTTGGATTTATTTTTCAATTTTGTTTGTTTGAGTGTTATGGAGTGTTGATTTATATTAATTTTATTATTTTCTACTTCTGTTAAATATATTTTTTTAAATATTTTTAAATAATATATTACCAACAGATTAAATCCGACGTCGGTTTATTCTAGTGAGTTGAAAAAGAATTATTGCAAATGCCATTGTTTTATTATTTTATTATCGGTAGATTTGCGTATGGTACTTCTAGTGGTTATATGACAAAATATCCGAGGAAAATACTAATGGATTGAAGTGGATAATTTTTTTTTTGCAAGCTTTTTCCATCAGTAAATTCAACGGTAATTTTATTACCAATGAACTCATCATCGACAAACAAAAAATTACTTATGAAAGTTTTACCAATTGAGCATTTTCATCCATGAACCCATCAATAAATTTATAACTAATAGAATAAAAATATAAATATCAATGGAAAATTCTGTCAGTAGTTTTAAGAATTTTGGCAGTGTTAGGCCTTTGTTACTATGCGACATACAACAAATCCAATAATTCAGAGCTCAAAAGTAATGGGGAACAAATTTAGTACACAAATTATATGAAAATAAAGTTGATACGAGCCAATAAAAATTATTGATTTTTTATTTGGATAACAATAATACATCCAAATTAAATATACATCTTTTGTCTCATTGATTTTCTTAGCCACCAGTGTTAGGCCTTTGTTCATGCTTGCTGGCTACATCAGCACACTGTCTGAGTTGGACATTCATGCTTGCTTTAAGATAGCAAATTCCTGAGGCGGCTTTAGAGCGTATTTTACAGTGTGGTTATGAGTGCTTTTCAAATAATTTTTTATGCCAAAATACATGCTAATGATATTTTTTCATTTTTTAAAAATTATTTTTGACATTAGCACATCAAAACGATCCAAAATATACAAACCATATTACATTTTAATAAAAAAAATAAATTTCAAATTTTTTAGAAACACCATCGCAGCCGCATTCCCAATCCTTAATCTTTCTCCAGGCTGCCTTCGGTACATCAGAGATGATAACAAGACTCTTCTTTAATTTTGTACGAGACTTCGTATTATTAATCTATGTTTAGACATGTCACTTCACGTTCAAAAGTATTGATTTTGTTCAGATTTTTTCGAGTACTCAATTGTTCTTTTTCATTAATTTCTAATTAGCAAATCAAATGACCTTGATCATTTTTGAAAATAATAGTAATAATAATATTAAAAAATTACATCAAACCTTCTAATTATTTTTTCATTTTATTTTCTTATTTTGAAAAATTACAATTTATATTCGATGATAGTTTATTTATAAGTTGTACAACACATTACATCTACACAAAAAAAATCATTAAAAAAGTAAAAAATATTTACAAAATTATCATTATGTTCTATTTAAATTTTAATGATTAAAGAAATTTATATTAAATATTATAATTTTACTATTAAGTTAAAAAAATTATAATAAAATAACTAGTTATATTCTATTAATTACTTTTTAGACTCATTTAAAAAATAAAATAACAAGGAGAAAAAGTTATAAATAAAGATCTTGTCTCTTTCAACGAGTCATTAATTTTATCTCCTTTTTTTTTTTAAATATTTGTTTCTTTTCTAAGGTGGATCTAAAATATAGCTAATTAATTACTCCCGGCCACCATAAGATTCTTCTTAAACAAACACCAAAAAAAACCCAGCCACCACCCTGTTAACCCAATCTAAATCTTAATCCGAACCCTAAATTCATCAAATCAAAAACAATTTATTGTTTGCCATCTCGCCAGCTCTCCCACATGACACCAGGGCTAAACCTTGTGTAATCTGGGCACTGTCAGTGAAAGGCTTAGTCTCACCAAGCCAAGTTGGCTGTTTGTTGGGAAAAGGAGGCACTATAATTTTAGAAATGCGCAAGGCAACCAGCACCAGCATCCCAGAATCTGGCCTTTAATATCGCAGAGAAAGGTTCCCCATTTCTGTTTATAATCGATCTACCTCAAAAGATGAATCTGTTGAATTACGCTTGGTTTACCTTGGAATGGGAGTTTCAGGTGGTGAGGAGAGGTGCCCGTAATGGACCTTCTTTAATGCATGGAAGGCTTTCACGTAAATTGAAGAAATTCTCCTTAAAGTAGCAGCTCAAGTGGCTCCTGTGTGACTTACGTTGGCAAAGCTAGGTCTGGTAATATGGCGATATGCAGTTGACTGTCGAAGCTTATGATGTACTAAAATCAGTTGGAAAGAAGCAGCTTGACTTGCCAAAATACATTTTATGGCATTTGTGTTGATGAAATTATAAAATTAGAGTATTATATTTTCAATTTTGAGTTGCTAAAAAATATAAAATGTAATTTCTCAAAACACAAAGGTAAAATAAAAGATTAATTAAATTATAAAAGACTCAATGTAATTATTACTAATAAAAAAACACAGACATTCAAAATTAATTAAGTTTCTGCATTGAGTTGGATATCGGTTTTTATTTTGTTCTTATTTTTAATCGAACATTTTTCATTTCAGTCAACAAAAATACAACCTTTTTAGAGTAATTTACAAAATAAATCGCACTTGGTCTCAATTATAAAGAACTTGAATTTGTTAGATATAGTGAGATTGAGCTCTTTTTTAAAGTATTTTTCTTCTAAAATAATATTAAATTGATGTTTTTATATGTGTTTTTTTTTATGATTTAGTAGTACTGATATTAAAAAATAAAAAAGATACGATAAATATTATTTTAATACTTTTAAATTAAAAAATATTTTATAAAGACATTGAGCTTATTACCAAACATACATTTATATAACTTCAACCTCTATTTTAGCTTGGTACAAGGACGTGCAGCCTTGCAGGCTTGCAAGGGAGAGTGATTATGTGACAGCGATACCCTATTAATATGCCAAATTTCACCCATTAATTCAGATAACATAGCAGCCGATATCATCTTTTTTAAACTGTATTTTAGATAATAAAAACTGTAAAGCTTAAGAGCAAGGTGGAATAATAAGTTTAAGAGCATAATCAACTAACATAATGCACAGCAAATACCAAACGTACATGCCCAGATACCCTCATTATTGCTGCCTTGTATTACAGAGGCCAATGACACTATATTTCGTTCCATTGATAATTTTCCCCTTGCAATGGTTTAGCTCTGGGGTTTTTCCATGATCTGAAAGGTTTGCTTGGGATTCACGTACGACATAAGACCTGGAATAATAGGCTTAATAGTCTCAGTAGTCTTGATAATGGCCAAGAACAAAAGTCTATAAAAGACAACCATCCCTAGCAAGATTGCTAGGTCAACCCATTTAGAGGAACCCATTTCCATTTGCCAGAAATCCCTCAAGATTTCTTCGCCCTTTATCAGGCCATTACCTTGATAATTGGTGAATTTTAGCCCTTCAAACTCGTTCTTGAACATACCTTGGTAGGCATATCTATGGAAAGCAACATAGTATAATGGATACTTCCAAAATAGCTTAGGAAGATCATCTGGCAACCTAAAGAACCCACCACCTAAAACCATAAGCCCTTGAATTCCAGCCCCTGTTATGATTCCCATTAGGAAATTAGGTACAATACTTGCCACAGCCATCATCATACTCTCAACCATTATCAGGCAAGCAAATAAGGTGGAAGCAAAGTATAGAAAGTGTTCATATCCTTTGTGAAGGCCGGAAGGGTAGTAAGCTATAGCTCCAGGAATTAGTGAGATCAGTAGCAAAAATGGTATAGCAGAGAACGTGTTGCCGATAGCGAAAGAAGTGGCACCATAGTGCCCATTTAATCTTTCACGTTCAAATACCTGATTTCGTAAGAAAAGAAGTCAGTAAATTAATTTGTAGATGCAAGAAAACCCATTACATTAATCGCAAGACATATTTACTAGAGGTGGGAAGATCGACCTTCATTTCTTCCACAAAAGAAGGAAATCCACCGATGGCCATGAATGTTAGGAACGTAGATACGAACATAAGAAGTGACCCTCTAGCCTGATACAAAACAGATTAGAAGATTTAGGTTGTATTGTATGGTTAGATAAGGGCCTAACTCACTCTATTATGCAATATATTTTACATTTACCTGAATGGAACCATAACTAGAGCCAAGATCATGATAAATGGAGGAAAGACCATAACCCAATCCAACATAGATAGCTAGGCGTAACCAGTAGTATCCCAGATCACGAAACATGTTCACGAAAGATCTTTTTGTTAGAACAAGAGACTGAGTTAGAAATCCAGCATGGTCTCTCCTGCTCTCCAATGCTTCAAAATGCTGAAAACCACACAGTTTAAGTACTCCTTTCTACCTGCCTTAGACCTGTCTAGTAAACATATCTGTGTCAAGTGCTGGCTTACCTCTTTACATATTTCTGCTACCTTTACTTGAACTTGTTGCCAGTAATCGGAGGACTTGTAGGATTTTACAAGGATGTTAATCACTTCCTCTGTGGGGATTGCATCATCTAAGCCTTGTTCAAGATCCTAGTTTCAATAAAAGAAGTTAGAACTACCGATGAAATACTACTACAGTAAAGGCCTTTTGAGTGGACTTACCTTCTCAAAGTCCTTGTTTATGGTGTTTAGGAAGTGATCGGATGGGTTTTGGAGCGGCGGGCAAGGGAAACTATTTAACGCGAAAAACTACATGTAATCGAACGAAAGAAAGAGTTATTAGTTGTCTCATAATTAGCTGCTCCAGCTGTGCAATTAAACTATTAAAAAATAATTTATCCTTACCTCATTTGCTGCAGAAGCAGGGCCAAAATATACAGTTTCGCCTGAAGACAAAAGGCAAAGATTGCTAAAAAGTTGAAATACTTCACTGCTAGGCTGATGAATGGATGCAATGACAGTTCTTCTAACGCCATCTTTGTGATCTAACCTTGCAATTCCTCTCATGACATAATATGATGCTGCGCTATCAAGCCCACTTGTCGGTTCGTCAAGGAAAAGAAGTTTTGGGCGCGTTAGGATCTCTATGCAAATACTGACTCTCCTCTTTTGACCACCACTAAGGCCTTTAACTCCCCACCCTCCTATTCTTGTATTCATAGCATCTTGCAATCCCATCTCTCTTATTGTCATCTCCGCTCTTTCCATCTTTTCTACCTTTGACATTGAGTCTGGCAACTGAAGCTGAGCTGAGTAGTACACAGCCTCTCTAACCGTTAAAGTTGTAACCAAAGTATCATCTTGTGTCACATAGGCCTAGTTAACATTGAAATCATAAAAAATCAACAAAGAGTCAAATATTGCTATATATACCTCATGTGATTGATTCTGTCAGAGGATCTAGTGCTAATTATCAAGAAAACATGCATATCTAATTACATTTCTTCTGTTAATCATCTACTCACCGATGTTCCATAAGCCAATGCTTGCTTATGACCATTGATAAGAATCTCTCCTACTTGCCTTGCGTTGGAACCTAGTCTCCCTGCAAAACGAATTGGTTTAAGGAATTTTAACGGGCATATTTATGCCCGGGAATGTGCACGAGCCTAATTTATCACGATGAACTCACATACATAATATAATGTTTTTAAAAAATATGAGCATGGATTTGTTACCAGCTAAGGCATCAAGAAGTGTAGACTTGCCGCAACCTGAAGGACCCATTATAGCTAGGAGCTCTCCTGGTTGAGCATAACCAGTTAGACCTTGAAGGATTGGCTTGCTTCCATGTTTTCGATTAGGGACTGTAACCCACAAATCGTCCCAAGTCAAGAAAACACCAGGAGTACTTTTAGCGGAGTCATTAACAGCATTTTTACTAATGGTTTCCACTTCCAATGCGGTTTGGAGTTCAGAACTTTTCATGGATGCTGTTGGACCACTTTCATTCGGTTGAGTCGAAGGTTGAAGAAAAGAAGCCATGAAGGGTGGTTCCTATGTATTTATGTCTCTTTGAGCTTGTGTTTCAGGTTGAGGTTGCGGATCAAGGCTTAAGGTTAGCATTGATTTATAAGGGGGTTCGAGTTGCTATTCATTAGACATAGAGCATTGTTTGCTCATTAAAATGTGTATATATATCAATATGGAATTTTTGTATGCTCATTAAAATTGAAAATTCCGACAACCTTTTCAAGGTATCATGGAATTACCTTCATGAGGATTGGCTAAAAATTCGAAGGTTTAACAAAAAGAAATTCTTGTTTTTTAAGAATATATAACAAAAGTTTTCTTATATATATATAGTCTTCGTTCTCTTGATAATCTTAAGGGCACATCCTCCATATTGTCTTAATACATTTAGAAAACTTAATAGTTTATTTCGTTCTTCAAAATTTTTTATTTCGTGAAAAAGGATTGCCTTCGTGAAAAAGGATATAAAAGTTGTTTTATTTCGTTCTTCAATAATTTTATTTTAATTAATACAAATATTCAAATTAGTTTCTCTATATCTCAATTAATTTTATAAATTTTAAATTAACAAAGATATAAATTTTTAGTGATCAAGAAAAACTAGAGGAAGCAATAATTGTCAAATATAAAAGTTACATGCGGATCTCCACGAAAGATGGGATACGGAGCTAGACAGCAAAGCTACGAGGGAGAAAGAAGACGGCTCGAGAAACGAGAAACATCTTCCCCCGTGCCCACAATAGGAAATGTGCGATTCCTCTGTAGAGATCGTTTTAGTCCAACAATATTGGATCATTTATGTCTAATATTACCATGATTGAACCGTAGAAGTGGTGGCTCAATGGTTCTTTGGTCAACTTATGGTTCAATGGTTTTCACCAACTGGTTTTAACATTTATATATAGATATTTGTTGAATTTTTTACAAGTTATATTACGAGATCCAGCGGTTAAATATTTCTTTTAATCAGATAAATTGGTTCGAAATGCTTCAGAAGCTTTTTATTTTATTTGAATATATAATTTGATTGTCGTGTTAGGGCTTTGTTAGGAGGTCATCGTTCCATATACGGTCCCATTTGAAATTTACAAACCTGTATCAATTCTTCTATTATCTTTTTCCTTTATTTTATTCAGAAAAGTTCATATATTTTTGGAAAGATTTGTTTGTTGTTCTTATGAGATGTATGGCATCTTTTGTTTGGTTTATCAAATTCCAATTATGCCCCACAAAAAAGTGATAAGATATAAGAAGAAGAAAAATGATATTTATATTTTTTGATAATATGATATAGAATGCTTTTCAATTGAAAATGTATTAAAATAATATTTTTTTATTTTTAAAATTTTTTAATATTAAGACATTAAAACCATATAAAAAAATTATTTTAAAAATATAAGCTACTGCAATGTCAAATGAGAACTTCACAGAGATATTGGAATGTTAAAATAATTAAGATCAAACACAAAAGGATGCTATAATTCTTAATAATCTATTTATTATGAGTGCTTAGGATTAACCTAAATACAAAAAAAAATTATATATAGGTTAAACTGAAAATACTATTCTACCCTTAATAAATAAAACTAAATAAATATTATTTAACATTTCTTCTCAAACTCACAATGCGGCAGCTAAAAGCATCGAGAGTTTGCCAACTAGAAAATAAAAATGAGAAATGAAATGCGCCTTGGTAAAGAAATCTACAATCTGCAAGGAATAAGAAACAAAAGGTAAAGTAATGGTGCCGTGCTTAAGATGATAACGAGTAAGATGAAAATCGATTTCAATGTGTTTAGTTCGCTCATGAAAAATCGAGCTGTGAGCAATCTGAATAGAATTATGGTTGTCACAATACATAAAAGTAGGATAAGAAAATGAACCTCCTATATCAGCAAGTAACCAACCTAACCAAACAATCTCATTGGTAGTAGATGTCATGACACGATATTTTGCTTTGGTGGATGATTGAGAAACAATAGATTGTTTCTTGCTTTTCCAAAAAATAAGAGAATCACCTAAAAAGATACAGAACCCGATAACAGACTTGCGATATGTGGGATCACTACCATGATCAGCATTAAAGTATGCACACTGCTCCAAGAAAGAGGTGGATAAAAGTAAAAGACTTTGAAAAATTATACCTCGAAGATATCGCAAAATACGAAGAATAGCTGCTCAGTGAACAGTAATAGAAGAAGCAACAAACTAACTAACAACATGAATAACATATGCAATATCTGGACGAGTAATTGTGAGATATACCAAGCTCCCAACAATAGTATGGTATAAAGTAGAATCTATCAAAGGTAAACCATCAGAAGAAGAGTACCTTGCGTTAACCTCAATAGAAGTATCTATAGTCTTATTATCAGTAAGTCTAGCCCGCTCAAGAATATCTGCAACATATTTTGACTAAGAAAGAAGGTAACCTCTAGGTGAGTATGCTACCTCAATACTTAGAAAATATCGAAGATAATCCAAATCCTTCATTTTAAATTGTCTAGCCAACTCTGTCTTCAAAACTGAAATACCATCAATGTCATCACCAGTAATAATCATGTCATCAACATATAAAGACAGAATGATACGACTTGCATCAGTGCACTTAATAAAAATAGTAGAATCATGACTACTAGAAACAATGCCAAGAGACGAGATCACAATAGAGAATTTCTCAAACCAAGCATGGGGTGCTTGTTTGAGACCATATAATGCTTTCTTAAGTTTACAAACATATCCAGAGTCATGTGAAATACTAGGAGGGGGTGCCATATAAACTTGTTCTTGAAGATCTCTATTCAAGAAGACATCTTTAACATCAAGCTGAGAGATATGCCATGATGAATTGAAGCTATGATAATAAGAGTATGAATAGTAGTTATTTTTGCAATAGGAGCAAATATCTCCTCATAGTACATACCATATTATTGAGAGTATCCTTTTGCAACCAGCCTAGCTTTGTATCGCTCAATAGACCCATCGGAATTAGTCTTTATCTTATACAAGCAACAACAACCAACAACACTCTTATCAGGAGGTAGAGGAACCAAATCCCAAGTATCTGTCTTATGCAAAGCAGAAAGTTTCTCATCAATGGCTTGCTGTTAAAGCAGATCAAGAATTGTCTCTTTATAGAAAAAGGGCTCAAAGAGACAATGAATAGAAGCTAAAAAGAAAGTAAATGATGCAGAATAACAAGAATAAGTAAAATCCAGTAGCTTTGTGGACTTACGAATATGGATGGACTGACGTAGAGGTGGATCCACAATCTCAGATGAAGTTTGAGGGGCTGTAGATGAGAATAGAGCTTCAGGTGTGCTAGAGAGCAAAGTATCAATACCTGCAGAGTTATGAGTACAACTTGGTCGAACATGGAGAGAGGTATGACTATCAAAATTCTCAGAAAATGGATCTATATGAATAAGATCAGGTTTAGTCAGGCTATGAGTAGTGGATGAAATAGAAAAGAAATGTATGTGCTCGAGAAAGATAACATGACTAGACACATAAAGTTTCTGAGTTATTGGATCAAAACAACGATACCTCTTTTTACCTTCACCATAACCTAGAAAGACACAAATAACAGATTAGGAGGATAGCTTACTGTGTTCTATATAAAGACGAAGAATGAAACAAGTATAACAAAAAACTCTAAATGAAGAATAATGAGGTACATACCCATATAACTTTTCAAAAGAAGATAGATCCTAATTATGAGAAGATGAAATTGTATTAATCAAACTTACAGCAGTAAGGACAGTTTTCCCCTAAAACTCATTAGGAACAGAAGCAAACAACAATAGAGAACGAGCAATTTCGACAATGTGCCTACGTTTTCTTTCAGTAACACTATTTTGCTCAGGAGTATCTGTACATGAAGTTTGGTGGATGGTTCTATTTAAGGCAAGCAATTGACAAAATTTATTAGAGGTGTATTCCTCACCCCAATCACACCTAAAGCATTTGGTCACAACAGAATGTTGAGTTTTGACAAGAGCTTGAAAGGTTGCATATATCTCAAAGAATTTAGAATGATGTTTCATTAAATAAACCCAACAATAACGAGTATGATCATAAATAAAAGAGACATAATATCAAAACCATCCTTTTATAGCAACAAGAGAAGGTCCCTATACATCATAATGAATCAAGTTAAATGGTGAATAAGAAACAAAAATACTTCGATTAAAAGGTAAAGTGAAAATTTTTGCTAGTTTACATCTACTACAATCAGAAATATCACAAGTTTTTAAATTTTCTAAAGATCTTGTTGTAATATCCCATATCGGCGTGTGAGGGTTTGGTAACTGGCCTTATTAAGAGTGCTGGTTGCCAACTTGTCATACGCGTTTTGGGGCATCGGGCTCAAATGTGGGCTCGCGTCACCAGGAACAAAACCGTGAGGGCGGTAAGGCCCAAAGCGGACAATATATGACAGGTTGGGCCAGGCTGTTACATTTGGTATCAAAGCCGACCTCACTGGTTGTCCGATTGTGCTGACGGGGTCGTTGGACTCCTTAAGGGGGGTGGATTGTAATATCCCACATCGGCGGGTGAGGGTTTGGTAGCTGGCCTTATTAAGAGTGCTGGTTGCCAACTTGCTATACGTGTTTTGAGGCGTCAGGCTCAGATGTGGGCTCTCTTTACCAGGAACAAAACCGTGAGGGCGATAAGGCCCAAAGCGGACAATATATGGCAGGTTGAGCCGGGCTATTACACTTGTGGATGCCAAAAATCTCAAACGAGAAGATGAAACATGTCTTAAACGAGAATGCCATAAATAAAAACTAGAAGATGAAGAATTCAAATGAAAAGAAGACAAATCAATAGTAGCAGCAACAACAACAACGGGAACTGACACTCCATTCTCCCTACGGCCTATCTTAATAAGCTTTTGAGACTGCAGATCTTGTACATAACAAAAAGAAGAGGAAAAAATGACTAAATAATCACAAAAATCACATAATTGACCAATAGAAGCAAGATTCTATTTGAGATTCAGAATCATATAATTGCAGAAGCTGAAGGGAAGATGAAATACTAGATTTACAAAGACGGAAGACAAAATATCTCTAAAAAAAAATAGTCTCACTCCATAAAACCAGCTCTGATATCATGATAAAATAATTAAGATCAAACACAAAAGGAGGCTATAATTCTCAATAATCTGTTTATTATGAGTGCTTAGGGTTAACCTAAATATAAAGAAATTATATATAGGTTAAACTAAAAATGCTATTCTACCTTTAATAAATAAGACTAAATAAATATTATTTAACATGATATATATTAAAATTTGATAGTTAAGCTTGAGCTTCATCTAATAAACCCAAGTCATAGTGGTGATGACCCGTTTTGAATTTATATATTATTATTTTTTTATTTTTTATATTAGTTGATAAATTAAGTTTTAGGATTTTCAATATATCATTGAACTTTAATAACACCAATATTATATTGAATTTGATTTACGTTTTATCATTAAAAAACTTGAGATCTCATGGTGAATATTAATCTATCATTAACTTTATCATTTCAATTGCTTTCAGTGTACTTTGTTTATCAACTAACACCATAAATAATAAAATAAAACAACAAATGGATCACAAATCAGAATGGGAAAAAAATATGACAACAAAACAATCACAAATCACATCGGGAAAACTCTTGTTTCCTAATTTTCTATCGAGTTGCTCAATGGGCAAAAAGCTTTTATTGGGAATTTCGCACATGCTGGTTAGGAGCTTGGATGGCATCCAAGGTTGGTATACTCTAGTCAGAAGAAGAGAGATTTCTATTTGGAGAGAGCTATAGAAATCACACATGCATTTAAGACTAAATAAATAACTTTGAATTCCAATATAAAAACTTATTTGCCATCTTCTTTTTCTTTATGCTATTCTCTATAAAAACAACCTTTTTCTCCTCCTTCATTTGTACTATTTTTTTTTTGGATTCGAGGAAACCTTACCCTCCCGGAAAGCGCATTTTGTGGGCCCAGGTGAGGAAGTAAAACCCCGGCTGTCCCAGGCTCTTACAAGAGGTGCACGCCCTGACTCGAACTCGAGACCTGCTGTGCAGATCTCAAACCCTTTGCCATCACGCTATGCCCCTTGGAGACCTTCATTTGTACTACCTTAAACATTAAAAAATGTAAACAATAAATATTCATTATTTGAAGGTTTTTTTTGGATTTTTTATGCATGCCTCAGCTAAGAAGACTTTAGTTTTTTTTCAGGGTTGGATAATGAATATGATATTATGTGTAATATGTATCTCAGACTTTGCTGCAATTTTAGATTTATAATTCCAAACTTATAAAATGCCAAAATATAATTCAATATTAAAAAAATAATCAAATACTTTAATGATTTAAATGTAAATAAGAACTTTAATAATAAAATATTAAAGAGCTTACATTCATCGGATGCTTTTTATTTTAATTACAACCACACACTATAATGCATTGGCAAAAGAACATGAAGTTATATTTTTGGTGTTTTCTAGGTTTTTTTTTTTAATGGAAATTGCAAGTCTACTAAATTATATACCTACTGATTATCAATCTACAGGTTACTTGCGTACTGATTACTTGCCTACCGGCTACTAGCTACTATCTATTGATAAACAAGTTTTTAGGTTCCTACGAATTTGATTGAATTGCAGTGTAGTTGTTGTGTTTGATTGTCCCTTTTTCTCTTTTTGTCTGGTAACCACCTAATTTCTTCATTCTTCTTGGTTTTATTTAATTTTTAATTTTGACCAAAGATTGTTAAATTTTGATCAAGAGAGTGATTTTTCAACTTGTAAAAAAATAGAGACTATAATTTGTTTTTTTGCCCTCCTCTTTCTTGATTTTTTTGTTAAAAAAATATATGATACTGGTAGTTATTCATTTTTAAATTTGATTTTAAATTTTAATTAAATTTAAATTTTAAAAAGATAATGAATTTGTTTGGAATTTTATTAGCATATACTATGTTGAAGTGTATTAAAAAAAAAGAAAAAGTAAAGAACAAGATACCTAAATTTGTTTTTCCCATCAATCATCGATCCTTAGAGAAGAAATTAAAATTTTCGAGAGAGCAAAAAAAAAAAAAAAAAACCTAGCTCCCTGTCAACTTTTTCCCGCACCGTGACTAAAGGAATGAGGTCACCTAAACAGAAACTTCCTAAAGTAGCCACCAGTCTCCAGTCAGGACCAAGGAACCATCTTAGCAACATCAACACATTGAAGCAACAGTGATCCCTCAAAAAAGGATATATCCACGCAAGCGAATGACCTCCACCCGTGAGTTCAGAATAGTAAATTCTTATAGGATATTGGCGTGCTTTATATATATATATATATATATATTAGAATTGCCTTTAGTTTGTTTTACAGCCTAGAGGACACACTACTTTTGAGGATGTTTTAGATTTGTTTTTTTAAATATTTTTTTAGTTAAGTTTTTTTTTTAAATTGCATGTTTTAGCATGATAAAAAAACACAAAAAAAATGTTTATCTTAGTAATTTTTTTTAAAAAGAAAAAAAAATATACATTTTTTTGGCTAGTATCTTTATAAAAAGATAAAACTTTGGTGTTAACATATTTTCAAGTATATTTTTGGTGTATATAATAATAACCTGTTTATTAAACCTATTTGAACCTGACCAAAATTAAAAGGTTTATTGAGTTAAAATATCTAAATTTTTAAAATAATAAAACTACCTACCCTATCAATGTAAATAAAAACAAGTATTTTTGTTCATATTTGAGGTCAATTGACTCATAATGAGCCACCACCTTAAACAATAAAAAACACTATTCCTAGGGACTAAGGGGTTTGTTTCCCCTGTGGTCTCAGATTCGAGTCATGTAGATGCTAATATGATGGCCACTGGAGACTTACATGATCGTTAACTTCAGGGCCCATAGAATTAGTCGAGGTACGCGCAAGCTGACCTGGACACTCACGTTAATAAAAAAAAACACTTCCTAAATTTTCAACAAAAAAAATAATTTTTATCAAAAGTTTTTTTTTTGTTTTTTCTCAATTTGTACTCACGCTACAGAGTAGTGAACATTTATATACATCAATGCCAGAATTAAGAATACACTTAATATTCATTAACACCAAAGTTAGGTGTATTAGCATTAAAATTAGAAATAATTTTTGTAGCTCAATATTTACTAGCGCTAGAATCTGGAATATTTATATTCACTAATGCCAAAATTAGAAATATTCTCGGTATTTACAAACATCAGAGTTAAAAATATTAGACACTAGAATTGAAAATTATTCTGAACCTGAATATTCACTGACGCCAAAATCAGGAATACCATACATTTTCTTCACATAATATTTACCAATACCAGAGTCAGAAGTATTTGTAGTTAAATATTCACTGGCGCTAGAGTCATGAATATTATAGATAGACCATCAATAAATAATACAACAACTCCTTAGCAATTTAAAACAAAACCAGCGATGCAGCCCACCTCAGGTAGGATACCTAAAGGGTGATAGTATCGTTCTTTTTGCGTAATCAGTCATGTACAATAGAATCTCTGTTGATCAGTTATCATGGTTCCTTATAACCATAATATTAGGTGACGACTCTTTAAACCAGACATTTTCCCTTTTAAGAACAAGATGTTAGATAATCTATTATTTTTCTTAAAATTTAAAAGCCGTCGTGATGTTGGGTGCAACAGGGATGCATGACTTCAACTGCTCTTCTCTATCACTCCACGTGCCTTCTCAGTTTTTCTTTGACAAATCTGGACCACTTCTACCATGTATCCTAATATTCTTTTCATCCTATTTAGACTTTGTTGTTTCCTCATGTAATATTAGTTCATCTCATACCAAAATCTTAACCTTTTTAATTTTGCCCGAACTTCATTGCATATCAAGTATTTTTTCTATTCTTTTAACCTAAACTATCTCTTTATTAATTTTATTGTATAACAAAGTCCCACTAGTTTTAGATCTTTTGCAACTTCACTTCATTTTATCCTAGAGTAACATATTCTTAATAGGGTTTCCACAACCTTATCACTAAGGATATAAGTATTCCACATTAAAATACCAATGAATCCACTTTTAAGAGGGAATTTGGTTTGTATCCTAGGATTTTCATGTTTAATAATAATTTACATCCTTGCCCTAATGGGTAATTCTCATTAATAGGAGACCGAGCCCCCCATTAGAGTTGCCGATGATTGTCATGTTTTGTAAACAAGACATTAAATTCGAGGTTGGGCACCGAAAGATAGTAATCCAATTAAATTCAATTGCGTTGGACATTTCCCTTCCTAAATTTCACTGTTCGCTCGTGACTCTCTTGGCTTGAATGATCGGTCCTCCTATAGATTTATGACATTTGATGTATTTTATTTTACGTCTTTTCATCTTGTCCCCTTGAACCTGTGGCTCTCCATGCTTCGAGACTGTGAGCACAGGCGTAGATATCATGCAATCAATTGACCAACAGAGCTCACGTCCAAAAAAAAGTTGTCTAGAATATATGATGACCATTCTTGAAGACATAACGTTGCTAAAATAATCTTGCAAAAAAGTATTTATGAATTGATGCGGTAGGGTACTAAGGGATGTACCGTGTTTTGTGACACCTATTATACTAATTTTTTTTTATTAACATGGATATTCAGGTTAATTTACGTGCATCTAGATTAATTCCACGAGTCCTGAAATTAACGATTATGTAAGCCTTTAATGACCATCATATTAGTAAGGCTCGAACCTAAAATCACAAAAAAAATAAATCTCTTAATCCTAAATTTTTACTACATAGCTATCTATAAAATGATTAATTTTGGACTTCTCTTGGCCATCGGGGAAGTTTGAACCTAGACAACCCATTTCTGCCACTTCCTAATGCCGTCTTCAATTTTCACATTATCACTATTATTTTCCATCAATTTGCTTTGAGTTAATGTAAAAAGTTATCATGTAGCCTTAGAAAATAATATAAAAATCATTTATAGAATTTCATCTAATAATTTAAAATTTTTAATTAAAATTGTTTTTTTAATATGACATCAATATTTTTGTAAATAAATAATTAAGAGTTTGAATCTTATTATTTTTATTATTTTTAATCAAATCATAAGATTAAATATAAAATAGTGGGGAGAATTTTATTATTTAAAAGAAAAATTGAGGAGCCGAGATGTAACTTTGGATAGACGGACGGAATTCTTGAATGTCAAGGCCTCTTAATTTGAAGATAATTAATTAATGTGCATCGATAGCCCACATATTTCGATTTGAAGGTGAAACATAATTTATAACAATATAAAAATCTTCCACATCAATATACTAATTAATCCGTTTGAGGGAATTCGGCCTTCAAATTGACTTCTAAAATATTAAATGGCTGATTTTGGTAATCTCTGTATCCTTGTTTTTTTTAACACAATAATAAATATTTTTGGATCAACTTAAATATAGATTAATTTTTTTTCAAATGATTTTAAGAATATATCATTTATATTTATCTAATATATTAAAAAAAATTAAGTATATTAAATGATGGTTTCAAATGATTTTAAGAATATATCATTCATATTTATCGAGATAATCTTCAAAACTCGTAATTCAAGTCATTAGACCAGGTTACTCTATAGAAGACAAACCCACAAAAATTATGAAGAAAAATTCTCAATCATCCAAAATTAATAAATAAAACAAATAGTAATCAAAAGAATAAGGATCAAATATAGTATATAAATAAAATAAAACAAAACAATAAGGGATGAAATCAAAAAATAAAATAAATCAATAAAAGGATAAAAAACAAAAACAAATAGCAATTAAAAGAATAAGAACTAAATTTGATATAAAAATAAAAAGAAATAATTTAATAAGAAACAAAATTGAAAATCAAAATAAATCTAGAAAATAATAAAAAAATAGCAATCAAAAAAATAAAGGTTGAATAAAAAATGGAAAAAATTTCTAATTTTATAAATTATTTAAAATAAAGTAAATAATAATTAAAAAAAATAAAGATTAAATTCAAAAAAAATAAAATTAAAGGGATATTTTTAAAAAATAGAATGCTTAGTGGGAGAATAAAAAAGAAAAGAATAAAAAAAAGAAAAAAAAAACAAGTCGATGCCCCCAGCTAATTGTGGAGCTTATCATATGACATTTTCTTTCGGAGACATTGAGATATCTGACGTCCTTTCATATTTTCCTTTTGAATTTGTGGCTCTCCACGCTTTGCGAAAATGCGTGGGCATCTTTAATTCACCGAGTTAAATATTTTTAAAATATTTTTTTTTATAAAATAATATATTAAAATAATATTTTTTTATTTTTTTAAAAATTAATTTTGAGAACAGCATATCAAAACCATATAAAACATAAAAAAATTAATTTTTAATTAAAAAAATAAAAAATAAGATTTTTAAAAATATAAATTGCCCAATGTTTCCAACCAAAAACAACACTACATCCGCAAGTACAAATGAATCTTTATGAATCCGCGTGTACAAATGAATCTTTATGAATTGCATGTACAATTTTAAAAATATACTTTGGTGTAAAAAAATACACTAATCTCCCCCTTTTGCCAGCACCAGCAACTCTAAAAACTGCACACACTTTTCGAACCTTTAGAATGTTTTTGTAAACGAGGTGAAAACCGTATTTTTAAAAATTTAAATTTTATTTTTTATTTTTTACTAGAATTTAATATGGTTTGTATATTTTGGATCGTTTTGATGTGCTGATATCAAAAATAATTTTTAAAAAATAAAAAAAATCATTAGCATACATTTCGGCACGAAAATTTATTTGAAAAGCAGCTACTACTACACTGCCAAGCAATCTTTAAACTGCCAATCAATCTTTAAACGATGTTAAAGCCAACCTCTAGAAAGATAATATTGTGCATGATGTTAGCATTTAACCTCCATAATAATGTCTATTTTGGATTATTAGCATAGAAATATTAAAATTTTAGTGAAATAACATTCAATAAAAGTTTTTGATGAAATGACATAGCTTATGTTTGTTGTGATTTTAAAACATGATATATAAAAAAGTTATAATTAAGAAATATAACATTAAATAAATATTACATTTTATAATTATAATCTATTTACAAAATATAAAATTAAAAAGAAAGGTTAGAGTTTAATTTCACAATATATCATGATTTTAAATTGTACATGATAATGTATCATGATTTAAAATCGTGATAGGTTAAAATTATGCTATTTTACTAATTATGTTTTGAACTGTATTATTTCTCTAATGTTTTTAATTTATCATACTAATTAAAAAAAATCAATCAAACACTCCCCAATCATTATCCATAAAGCTAGGCATATAGGAAATGAACGTGAATATTTTTCTATTAATAACTTTTTTTATTTATTAATTTTATATTGCAATATCTTTTTTATTTTAATTTTTTTTATAATTTGTTTTAGTTTATTTTTTATAAAATTATCATAGATTCAAACAATCATATATCCTGATATTTTGGTTGTGCTTGATTTTAAAAGTTTCTATTTTTGTTATCTTTTTGTTATCTTATAATTAAGTAAAACATAATTTTAAAAAATAAAATTATTAAACCTAATAGAGCCCACGACTTGGGTTACAGGTTTGATAAATTACGTCTTAAAACCTATATTGATTAAATATATTTTTGTTTTAATATTAAAAAACAAGATATTATCTTGATTGTTTTTTAAAAATCAAACTATATTTTTTAATAATCATCTAAGTTGAAACTTGATCTAATAAAAGGTTTTAAAGTTTAATAATAATATGCGGCCTAAATATTTTTTTTTTACATTCAATTTTGTTTATCACGAGACCGTACGTAAACTAGTCTTCTCTACACATGATTTATCATAATTTGTCTATTCAATTTCAGATCGACTCATGAGATAGAACCAAGATACTTTAATTTCTTACGTTTTCGTAAACATTATCAGATACGCTATGTATTGTAGATGTCAATTCAAATTAATGAATCTAAATATTTTATATGATTAATACTACTTATTCAACAAATTCGATTGATTAATACGGATTGATTTTCTGTTACGATAAATTGACGAAACTATAGCCGGCCCGATAGCTGCTTCAGCGGCTGCGATAGATATAACAAAAATTGAAAAAATATTTCCTTTTAATTGTCGACTATCAAAAAAATCAGAAAATGTTACCAAATTTATATTGACGGCATTCAATATAAGTTCAAGACACATGTGGATCCTATTTCAATGGGAACTTGATGAGTCGATCCGCCTACACGTCTTGCTTTTACTGCTATATCGGGAGTTACTTCACGTATTGCTTGATGTAAAACAGATAGTGGATTTGTTTCTGTCTTTTGTTGAATCTTTTTCATGGCTCGATAGAGAATTTGATAAGCCAATAATTTTTTTCCGTGTTTCAGAATACGATTAACCAACATGTTAACTAATCGATTACGATAAATTGGATCAGATTTTACAGTTTTTTCTTCTGCAGTACCTCGACATGACATGAGTGTGCAAGGGATTCTTAAGAATCAGTTTTCTTTTATAAGGGATAATAAAATCATTTATTTTGGCTTTTTGACCCATATTGTAGGGTGGATCTCGAAAGATATGAAATACCTCCCGAGGAAGGCTAAGAAGGCTGTGCGTGCAGAATAGGCCTAACAAGCATTCCATGCCATCTTTTACTTATTCTAGGTTTCATGTCTTAAACTTTAATATGGGCTGTCAACGAAAATCATCTAGCCTCTGCATTCGGGCCTTTGGAATCGAAAACTAATGAGGTTAATACTTAACCTTTAAAAGAGGGTTAAAATTGGGTTAAAATTCACCCACTTGTTTGATTTTCCTTTTCCTTTAAGCCCCCCCACAGACATATATTATGTATCATTTAATCATTTCCAATTTAATCCTTGATTAAAATTTACTGTATCACAAATTTATACATGATTTCTACACATCAATAAACTTTCTTGACATTATCGCTGACCTAAACACAATCTAAGCCCTCTTGTTTCTCGGGTTGCTTTTCCTGTTTCATAGTTTTTTTTTTTTTAGTTCCTTCATTGACAATTAATCCATGGCCTATACTTTTTTTTTTTTTTTGATAACCTGGGGTGTTCGGGCAGTTTATGCGTATCATGACTAATCCCCAGACTTACTGAACATCCTGTAAACCCAGTATACAAGTAAGGTATCGCGGGGATGACAGACGTGCATACAAAGATTCGAATCTAAGGTGCAGAGATAAGGAATTCCTTGCCAGGACTGTTAGGCCACAAACCTGGGTCCATTTTGAAGAATTGTTTTCAAAAAAAAAAATAAATACCCAACAGCCACTAATCAAAAGTATGTAAAACAAAATCCAATGATTAAACCAGGATTTCCAATTGATTTTTTTTGAAAATCCTAAAAATAAAAATATGGATTTGAAGTTAATAATTAACACTTTTCAAACATAATCTATCAATTTGTTTTTTGAAATTTGTTTAAAACATTGTTAATATACATATTTGAGACTAAATTAAAAATAAAGTCTACTTATTTTTAGGATTAAAACCCTATTGGAATTAAATCTTTACCATGAATTATTTAACTTGAAAAATTAACATGATTTACAATGAAATTGGATGAATGAGAAATTGATCTTAAAGAATCCTTCGTTAATATGTTTTAGAGAAATTCAAAACCCTAAAAAAACTTATATCTTACAAAAAAAAAAAAGAAAGAAACAAGGTACACTTGTTGTTTATATAGTGAGAATATGATGAGTTAAAATTAAACCTAAAGAAATGACCTAATCAAAGAAATGATCTAATTTTTTCCTCTCTCCTTTTCCTTATAATAAGATTCCATTCCTTCTTATTATAGAACCTTTTCATGTCCATTTCGAAGAATGTTTTTCAAAATAATAAATATCCAACAGCCACTAATCAAAAGTATTTAAAACTAAATCCAATGATTAAACTAGGATTTTCAATTGATTTTTTTTAAATCCTGGAAATAAAAATATGGATTTGAACTTAACAATTAACACTTTTCAAATATAATTTATCAATTTGTTTTTTGAAATTTTTTTAAAACATGGTTAATATACATATTTGAGACTAAATTAAAAATGAAGTCTACTCATTTTTAGGATTAAAACCCTATGGAATTAAATATTTAACATGGAAAATGAACATGATTTAAAAGGAAATTGGATGAATGAGAAATTGATCTTAAAGAATTTTTTGTTAATATGTTTTAGAGAAATCCAAAATCCTAAAAAAAACTTGTATCTTACCAAAAAAGAAACAAGGTATGCTTGTTGTTTATATAGTGAGAACATGATAAGTTAAAATTAAACCTAAAGAAATGACCTAATCAAAGCAAGTTTTGAGCTTAGCGCCCCCCCCCCCCCCACACACACACACAAAAACACGGGACTCATGCTTGGGCTCAAGCTTTGGCCTAGGCTTAGGTTTCTTGTAAAATAATTTTTTCACCTACAAAAAATTATTTTTTACCAATTTAATTTTGGGCCTGGGTGTAGTCCATGAAAAATTATTTTTTCCTGTCCATTATCTTTTTCTGCTTGTCTAGCCGATGGACTAATTCTGATAAGTGTTTTTAGTTTTATTTTTCAAGAATTGATTCTTCATAGACCTAGACAATTTTGGATAGTTTTTGCAGCTCTTTAAAACCAAAACTATGAAGATTTATTATTTTGTTATTGCAAGTAATTAAAGATTATTATGGATGAAATTTATTCTGGCATTAATCAAAATAAATTCTTGTCAATTTTGGTTCTGAAATTCACTATAAAATGAGAATGTGAGATGAGTTTTCTACACTATTTATCAAAATTTTTATACTATCCTTAACCTTAATTTTTAGTATTTCTCCTCTATTTTAAGTTTTATTATCCTCTCAAATCTAGAATTTATGTTTGCTCTTATTGAAAGATACACACGCTACATTTTCTTAATTCATTGACCATGTTTAAAAGCACATCTAAACAAAGTGGTGCTATTAGAATCTTGGGATGCTTATTACAAACAATCTTTTGCACCAAGTGAGGATTAGTAAACCTTTAAGAACAAAAAACTCATTATTGATAACAACAAAGCTAGCTCAATTCTAAAGTGTATCAACGAACAAGTGCCTTTTTTTTGGTTTGTTTTATGAAATCTGTTAGTATGCATGTTAGGATTATATTTAAATCTTTTATGCTTATTTGAATATATGCTTAGTGTACATGTTATTATTATTATTTTTATATATATATATATATATATATATATATATATATATATATATATATATATATATATATATATATTCTTATGGTCTCTAGTTTTAATTTGAATACCTAATATAGTTACAATAGTCATGTTGTGATAAACTAAATAATTCATGCTTTCTTATAGTTTAAAAATGCATAAACACTAGATTTTCTTTGGACATCTAATTTGTTTAGAATGCTCTTGTTATGATAAACTAAACTTGCTCAATAATCTAGTCTAATACCTTTTGACTTATAATATTAAGACATTACTAAAATTGATTTAATTAGACTTTGTTAGAATTTTCTTAGTTGTCTTACGGACTTTCTAAATCAGCGATGTTGATAAATATATTTATGTGAGAAAACATAGATAAAAATTATGTCATTGTCTGTCAATTTATGGATGACATGCTTATTTTGAGTAATAATGATTACATGATTAAGTATACCAAGAAAATATTAATTAATAAGTTTTACATGGTCATACTAAGAATAAAAATTACTAGGACATTTGATGGATTGTGTTGTCCTAATCTTATTCTATTGATAAGGTTCTTAATAAATTTTCTAAAGGTAACAATAGCTTAATCAAAACACCAATGATCACAAGTGTGCATTTGTCCAAAAATAAAAATAAAGGAATAGACCAAATAGAAAATTCCTGAATGATTAAGTGTTTTATGTACGTTATTAATTATACAATGCTTGATATTGCTTATTTGATTAGAAAAATGAATAGATTTGTCAGTACTCTAAGTATGAATCATTGAAAAACAATTAAAAGAATACTCAAGCATTTGAGGTATACCTTGGACCATGGGGTATACTATAGTGGTTACTTAGTGGTACTTGAAGGGTATATTGATGCCAATTGGATATCCAAAACTAAGAATTTAAAATCTATAAGTGGATATGTCTTCACAAATGATAGAGTAGTTGTGTCATGAAAATCCTCTAAAAAAACATGTATTGGAAGATCCACAATGAAATCAGAGTTTATTACTATTGATAAAGTTAAAGAGAAAGTCGAGTGACTTTAAAATTTCTTAAAGGATATTTCATGTTAACGAAAACCAGTGCCAACTCTTTATATCCATTGCAATGATCAGTTTGCAATTGGTAGGATATAAAAGTAGTATAAAGGTAATTCTAGATAAATGCATCATAAACATAATATTGTCAAACACTAGTTATTAAATATAATAATTTCTATTGACTATATAAAGTTAAAGGAAAATAGTATAGATTTGCTAACAAAAGATTTATTAAGAGAGCTTATATATAGTTCATTGAGGAAACTGAGCTTAAAGCCTTTTTTTTTAAAAAATATATATAATGATGATAACCATACCTAGTTGAATTGAGATGTTAAGATCCAGGTTCAAATTGAAAATTAAGTCATATAACATTCATAGTAACACTTGAAAATTATTATTTCATGCTTATTTATATGATTAAAGAAGTGTTAGTTGAAACATGATAAATGGTGAGATGTGCTTTTAATAATTTTTATATCTTCATAAATCAAATAGAGTATAGGAAAATACTCATAATGAAATATTACCTATATGAGTGAGAAATGTGTTTGTTTTTTTAATAATTTCAAAAGGCTAAATGAATCCAAGAGTTAGTTAAGGCAAAAATGAACACAACAGTGAGAACTACAGTAAATCACCAGGTATAGATTAGTATGAATGCTATTATTTTGATTTATATAAAAACACGAATAGTTAAAGACATCACATTCACTAGCTAACAAGTAAATCCAATAGTATTTAACTAAGAAAAGTTTAAAGCCAAAAGTAACATATCTTGATGTAGTGATCCAGCAAATCAATCTTTATGAATCTTCAAGTCATTTTTAAACTAGTTAGACAATTTCCATTCATGTGAGGGATTGTTAGAAATTTATTTAAAACATGGTTAATGGAAACATTTAAGGCCAAATTAAAAGGGAGTTTCACTCATTTTTAAGAATAGAATATTATTGGAATTTAATCTCCAACATGGATTCTTTAACATGGAACATTAACATGATTTAAAAAAATTATGGGTGAATGACTTATTGATCTCAAATAACTCTTTGTTGATATATTTTAGAGAAATCCAAAACCCTCTGAAAACTTGTATCCCACGTAGGAAAGAAACAAGCTTTGCTTGTTGTTTATATAGTGAGAAGGTGGGAAATTAAAATAAGACACAAAGGACACCTAAACTTTTTTAGAAGAGCAAACCTAAGCAAAGTGAGTTTTAAACTTAGATCCAAATGGGTATGCTTGACCCGACTCGTGATTGGGCTTTGAGACTAGGGTTGGGTTTACTATAAAATAATTTTTTGAACTACAATTTTATTTTTCAATTTAATTTTGGGCTTAGGTCTAGTTTATGAAGGATTATTTTCTCCAACCTATTAAAAAAAGCTTATATAGCCCATGGACTAAGTCTGATCATCTCCTTTAGTTTCATTTTCCTAAAATTGATTCTTTATAAACTTGAATAGTTTTTGCATCTTTTTAAAATAAAAGCTGTCAGAATTAATTCTGGTATTATGTCGAGTAATCAAAGCTAATTATGAAAGGAATCTATTCTTGTATTAATTAGAATCAATTTTTATCTGATTTGGTTCCAAAATTCACTATATAATTGGGGGGGGGGGGGTATGAGAATAGTTTTCTACAATATTTTTCATACTCTCCCACACCTTGATTTTTAGTAATTTTTCCTCTAATTTAAGATTCATTTTCATCTTAAATATAGAACTTATGATTTGTCTTGTTGAGAGATACTTTAGTTATATTTTCTTAGTCCATTAACCATATTTAAAAGTGCATTTAGACAAGATGTTGTTGTTAGAATCTTATTGCAAACAATTCCTTACACAAAGTGAGGAGTAATAAAATTTTAAAGATAAAGAATTCATCATTGACAACAACTAAAGTTGATTAATTCTAAAGTGCCTCATTAAGTAGGTAACTCTCTTTGTTTTGTTTAATTAAATATATTAGTATACATGCTAGGATTATATTTCGATCTCTATGCTTATTTGATTATATTCTTAGTTTGCTTGTTTTATATTGATTTGCACCTTTGACATATGTGTGTCTATTTCAGATGTTTCTTATGTTCTTTAGTTTTAATTTGAATATCTAATTTTTTTAGAGTGCTTCTGTTATGATAAATTAAACTTGCTCACTAATCTAGTCTAATACATTTCAACTTGCATTTTAAGACCATGAGAGGATCTAAATCTTGAAAAACAAAAAGGAAGCATAATGACTTAATTCTCCATATATCCACTAATTTCTAATTAGTCTTTTTCTCTAGACAATATTTACTTTTTTAAATATCATAGTTTTTTAGAACAAAGATTTCTATTATATTTGGTAGATTTATTTTAAAAAAAAACTTGGTTAAGGGAGATGTTTTAGACCCAAATGAAAGTGGGTTCCACTCACTTTTAGGATTAAATCTTTATGGAAAATTATTCTCTAATAAAAACTCTTTGACATGGAACATTACATTATTAAAATAAATTGTATATGAATGAAAAGTTGATCTAAAAAAACTTTTAGTTGACATGTTTTTGTGAAACACAAAACTCTCTATACCTCATAGTAAAAATATAATATTGTATAGTGAAATGTTGAAGGAGTTTAACATGTATAATATTGTAAGGAGGTTAATACTTAACAAGCATTCCATGCCATCTTTTACTTATTCTAGGTTTCATGTCTTATATAAACTTTAATATGAGCTGTCAACGAAAATCATCTAGCCTCTGCATTCGGGCCTTTGGAATCGAAAACTAATGAGGTTAATACTTAACCTTTAAAAGAGGGTTAAAATTCACCCACTTGTTTGATTTTCCTTTTCCTTTAAGCCCCCCCACAGACATATATTATGTATTATTTAATCATTTCCAATTTAATCCTTGATTAAAATTTACTGTATCACAAATTTATACATGATTTCTACACATCAATAAACTTTCTTGACATTATCGCTGCCTAAACACAATCTAAGCCCTCTTGTTTCTTGGGTTGCTTCTCCTGTTTCATAGTTTTTTTTTTTAGTTCCTTCATTGACAATTAATCCGTGGCTTATACTGTTTTTTTTTTTTTTTTATAACCCGAGTTGTTCGGCTAGCTTATGCACACCATGATTAATCCCTGGATCCACTGAACATTCTGTAAGCCCAGTATACAGGTAAGGCATCGCGGGGATGACAGATGCGCACACAAAAGTTCGAACCTAAGGTGCAGAGATAAGAAATTCCTTGCCAGGACTGTTAGGCCACGAACCTGGGTGCTAGTTTAGGGACATACCTCTTTCTTGCAAGGCAAGAAAGATCAATCCTTTCATTTTGGTTATAGCTAGAGCATGCGTTATTATCTTTGTTTCGTGTTTCTGTAAATGATTTTGGATATAGTAATCAAATCACACAAGATGACCTTAGACATTGGTAACAAGATATGCCTTAATTAATAAAACAACATCAGATTGTCAAGACTGAGACCCACAAATACATAGATTTGGTGAGCCTGGGCATAAACAAGCTGGTGGTGAATGCAGAACACTACTAAAAAATGGAGTAATTAGCAACGGACTGTTTCGTTGCAAATAACACTAAAATCCGTTGCTAAAACAATTTAGCAACGGAATCAACAACGGCAAAAATCCGATGCAGATTTGTCGTTGCTGATTTTTGTGCAGCGGATTTATCCGTTGCTGATTTGGCAGCAACGGATAATCCGTTGCTAGTTTTGTGAATTAGCAACGTATTCTCCGTTGCTGATTCATGCATCAGTTGCAATCACCAACGGATAATCCGTTGGTGATTGCATTTGTTTTTATTAAATTAATTTTTATTTATTTATTAAAATGACTTTTAATTTATTTATTTAAAAAATAATATATGTGTTATCCGTTGCAAATCCGTTACTGAACTTAGCAACGGAATTATCCGTTGCTAAATTCAGATGCAAATACCCCCTGTTTTTAGTAGTAGAAGGATAAACACTCGAACTTATTATATTAGTAATATATAGAACAGAGAATAGATATTGTAATCATGCCTTTGCCTGGGTCATGTGAGCATTAATATCTTTGATGAAATCGACTGCATTGTCCAGAAATGCTGTTGGAGCTGGAATATTTTCATTCAGCTTCTCAAATATCAGTGTCCAGTGCACTACGCTGCCATGACCTTTTGGAGTAGCTTGAACGATGACTTTGAAACTCTTATAAGCCTCCATTAAATCTCCTTCAATCACTTTGAAGGTGGTTGATAGTTTTGTGTTATCTATGTCTTCTATAACCTCCTTGGCGACCTTAGGGGCTCCATCTAGTCACAATTCACAATTAAACATGCAAATTAGCTATGAATATTAATATAATGTGTAATCTTCTTAAAAATACATATCTAAAAAAATGGGATGATGGGATGCCCTAGCAATTAAGAGCTGAAACTTCTAATGCATGCATGGTGTTCTTTAGTTCAAATTCTGGAAGGAATAGGATTGAAATTAAAGAATTAGAGGGCTATTCTCTATGTATAGTTTAAGATGCATTGAACCTCCAACTAAATGAATAAAAAGAAGACAGAAAATAGTGTTGATAGTAAACCATATTTTAGTTTTTAAAATAGAAGAAATGCTTGACTAGTTGAATTAAATAAATCGTTTAATTGATTAAAAAACAATTAACAATTCAAGTCAGCAGAATATGTTTATTGTTCAGATTAAATTTTGTTTTTGAATAGTTTAATTTCTTATTTGTTTAAGATTTGAGATCTATTAACAAGCTTGTAATCAGAAGCATAATTAAAATATATGCAAAGAGAAATACACAAGAGAAAACACTTCTTTCTCTCAAATCTTCTTTTTGTTTTTTAGTTTTTCTCATTGTTTTGATGTCCTTGAACATCTACTTTCTAGAGGTCACCAGTTCGAGTCCCACAAACTTTAGAGCCATTGGAGACTTACATGGTCGTTAACTTAGGGTCTGTGAGATTTATTGAGGTGCACGCAAGCTAACTCGGACACCCACATTAATAATGATAATAACAAATAACAAAATTAGATGACCATTTTCTGATTAATGCTGCAAACTTACCGATACAAAAATTCCAACAGATAGTACAGCCAGGTTTCCCCCATTCTCCTTCAAGGATATGAATAGCTTGTACCTTAGCAGGACTCATGCAAGATACTTGGGGTAGAGTACTGCTACTGAAAATTAATATCATGAAACTTTTCAGCACGAACGTTAGTTTCTACGTCAACCTCCATCCTATCACAGAGACATTTTCAGCTGCAAATTAATGGGGGGAATTTTCAAGCAGCTATCAAATTAGAGAAGAGATGTATTGGGTGAAGGTTGAGAAAATACTTGAGCCTCATGCCTTTATATAGAAGAGCTATGAGTTTGCGCGAGTCCTTTTTACTATTACTATTATTATTGTTATTATTATTATTATTTGTAGGAAGGGGATTTAGACTTATTTTTTTCAATTAATCTTTCCCTTTCTCCATTTCCTTATGAGATTCCATTCCTTTTCATGTCTTTTCTAGCACTTGACATTGTTATACACACTTTTTAATTAGCTTGTATTTCAAAAAGCAAGAGAAATTAATGATGTTTGTTTTAGATTGAAGATTGCTTATATTATTGAGAATAATAAAAATAATTTTTAAGATATTAAATTAACTAATCTTAATAGTTTTTATACCTGATAATTAAATAATTAAAATATATAGTTAATACATTTAAATATCTAAAATTAACAAATCTTAATTATTTTATTCTAATTATATTAGTTCTCATCTTGTATGGATTCTAATTAAATTATTTAGTAATTTTATTTATCAAAAGAAAATTGTAATGTTTCAATTATGATGTTCTTTCACTACCAGTAAATCTACGAATACAAACGGAATCACCGACGGATTTTTTCCGTCATTATTTTAGGGTGATATTTACCGACCTAATTTTTTCCATCGATAACTTCTTTGGTATTTATCGATAAAAATATTTTGTAGCTATATACCGAGAGAATCACAGTCAAAATAGAAGGAATTAAAAAAAACCAAACAGTACGATGACGTGTAAGTTTGTATGGATGATATTACTGACATAATTATAGTTGGATTCAAACAGGTATGTCCGTACAGTGACGTGTCACTTATACTGACAAAATTACCTACGGATTGACAGACGAAAACATTCCGTCAGTAATTCTATCGGTAATAGTTAATATATGACCTGACCCCTCCCTTACCTTATTTCTCCTTCTTCCCCTCCCCTCTGCAACTAAACAAACAACCCCCCCTCACATCCCTCCTCATCTCAACATAACTCATCATTCTTCAACTTTTCCAGTCACAACATCCGTGTTTTAATTTAAATTTTATTGTGGATTTTTCATAAGTAAATCTACCATTTTTTTTTTAATTTGAACACAATTTTAAAATATTAATTTTTTATTGCATATTTTTCTAGTATATGTATTTTGTTTGCATTTTTACTTGTATGGATTTATGAATTTGTACATGTTATGGTTTATTTTAGATTTTGTAAAATTATATTTATTTGTAAATTGTTGAAATTTATGTTGAATTACCAACTTAGGTGTGTTGTGATGAAATAAATAATTGCTTGTTTAACGGGTTCGTTTTATATTTTGTCAATTTTATTATCGAGTTGTAATTTTTGTAAATTAATGTGTACAAATTTGTATGTACGTAGATAATTGATAATGAATTAAGAGAAGTATGAAATTACATTGGATAATCTTGAGCTAAACCAATATTTTTGCAAATTTATTTACTTAACATAGTTAATTAATACATGTTCTCATCATTATTTGATATAGGTTCGATAGAATTAGTCATGGATGATCGTTCATGGATGTATCGAGATTCACCCAAAAGATCGCGGAGGATGGATTATTAGAATGGGGTTTAGGGTTTTATTAATTATGCAACATCTATTTCGAGATATATTAGTGAAGGCGGTATTAGGTTTCCATGCAAGAGGTGTAAAAATAAAAAGTTTCTCGATCCAGATGTTGTAATGATGCATCTTCTATACAAAGGATTCATGGAAGAATACTTGTAGTGGTATGCATACGGAGAACCATTTGTTCCTCACGAGAGCATGGTAGAAAGGATGGTTGGGTCAACTTCTAGTGCTAGAAACATGCATAGAGTTGTAAATGACAATAGTAATCCTTACAAGACTATGGTTATGGATGCGATGAGAATGAATCAAGGTCATGCCAGTTAATGTCCAATCGTAGATGAAGAACCTAATGTAGATGCGACCAGATTTTTTGATCTTTTGAAAGATTCTGATGAATTATTATGGGATGACTGCACAAATCACAATAAATTATAGGCCGTTGCACAAGTGTTTACCATTAAGTCGGATTATGGGTTGAGTGAGGTCAGTTATGATAGAATTATCGAATGGGCGAGAAGCATTTTATTTGAAGAGAGTAGGTTGAAAGAGAACTTCTATGCTGCTAAGTCCATGATGAAACCCCTCAGTTTAGAATACCAGAAAATCAACATGTGTCTAAACTTCTACATGCTGTACCACCTTGAAAATGCTGAGTTGACCAAGTGCAGAACATGTGGGCATTCCCGTTATAAACCTAGAACTGATAGGGGAAAGACTCTTGTAGCACATAAAAAACTTAAATACTTCCCAAGCACACCTAAACTGCAGAGGTTATTCATGTCACCAAAGACTACTGAGCATATGACATAACACTAATCACATGATGTAGTGGATGGAGTGATGGTGCATCCTTCCTATGGTGAAGCATGAAAACACTTTAACAATGTGTATCCTCACTTTTCAGATGAATTAAGGAACATGCATCTTAGGTTATGTACAAATAAATTCTATCCATTTAAGTCATTTGCTGCTCCTTATTCTTGTTGGCCGGTTATTCTCACGGTTTATAACTTGCCACCGGGGATATGTATGATGTCGGAGTTCATGTTTTTATCTACGGTCATACCCCATCCTAATAGTGCGGGCTGGAATATAGATGTTTATCTTTGACCATTGATTGATGAGTTGACGTAATAGTCCTCTAGGGTTTGACTTATGATGAATCGACAAAACAAAATTTTCTTATGAGGGCAGCTTTGATGCGGACTCTCAATGATTTTTCAATTTATGAAATAGTTTCTGGTTGGAGCACGCATGAAAAACTAGCATGTACATATTGCATGGAAAACAACAAGGCATTTACGCTAACAAACAGGGGTAATTTTTTTTTTTGACTACCACTAGTGTTATTAATGGATCACAGGTACATAAAGAACATAAATGATTTTTTTGTTGGCAGAATTGAAAAGGATGTTGTACCTCCACGTTTTTCTAGTGAAGAATTGTATAACGTGGTGTTAGAGTATGGTGATATTGTGTTTGATTTTCAATCTGGTAAGCAGAAGTTTCATAGTTTTGGTTTGACCCATAATTGGGTAAATCAAAGTATTTTATTTGAGCTTTTATTAGAATTCAGACAAGCACATAATTATGTGCTATTTAACTGTGATGAATTAAGACCTTTTATTCACTAAGTATATATACCACTTAAACTTTGTTATAAATGCACATAATTATGATAATCAATTTCGTTACAGAATTCTCGTTTACTATTAATTGTTGTACTTGATATACAAGGTTTATTAATTGGGAAGGAATGCTAATGCTACATTGTTTTTACTAAGTCAGGATCTTGAAATAAAAGTGAAGTGCTACAATAAGTATTTTGTCAATGGATACGTGTTTCATACTGAAGAATATAAGCAAGGTAGAAAGACATATAATAATGGTGTTTGTGTTAAGAGATCTACTTTTAGCAAGTATTATGGGAAATTAAAAGAGGTAATTGAATTGCAATATCATAGTAAGCATCATAAAGTATCTTTATTCAAATGTTATTGGTATGACACCATTGACAGAGGAATCAGAGTAGATTCCCATCATGGTTTGGTTGAAAATTAACTCAAAAGCTAGATTCCGCAACGTCAACAATGTCTTTGTTTTCGCCAAGCAATGTCAACAAGTTTATTACACATACACCCCTTCCTTTAGAAATACTAAAAAAAGAAGTATTAATTTTATAATTGTTATGTCAACTGATGTTATTGTGTTGTGCATGCATCTTTCAATTTAAGTATTTATACGATGGATAGACAGGGAATACAGATACAATTTGTCAATCACTGTCCACAACACCGATGGAAACACCGACAATATGTTTTCGTCGGTGTATTCCAGAGGCGGGTGGAACTAATCCCCTCCCTCTGACACTGTTCACTGTCCACAATACCAATAGAAACACCGACGATTTGTGTTCATCAATGTATTCCAAAGGCGGGTAGAACTGTTCCCCTCCCTCTGACACGGTTCACTGTCCACAACACCGATGAAAACACCGATGGTGTATTCTAGAGACGAATGGAACTATTCCCCTTTTTATGTTGGTGATGACAATTAAAGTCCTCTGAGTGTGTGGCAGGTTCTCGAGGGAATTACTGATGGACTACGAATTCCAATGCGCTTGTAATTAAGGCATCTCTGACTATTTACATTTTTATCGATGGAATCACGTATGAACCTCAATAATTCTAGAGGCTTTTTTTGAAAATTTTAGTGTGAAACAAATATTTCCAGGTGAATGTTCTGAGGGAATCACTGATGGAATAATAAAAAATAATAATAAAAAATATTTAATCGGGGATTCCCTTGGTAAAAATGCAGTATAAAACCCAATGAGGACGCTAGAAGTGTAAACCCCGGGAAAAAAAATAAATAAATAAAAGTGAAGAAATTCATGCATATAGTTAAATAAAAATAGGAATTCAGAAATTTTTGAATATAAATTTCAGGGCGAAATAATTCGAGACATTATAATAAACCCGGTACTGTTGAGGGTTGGATTTAATTGAAGAGAATAGTACACTTAAAGGAAAAAGGGGGCCTAAATGCAAATAAGAAAAATTATAGAGTATAAATACCCTCTCCTCACCAAAAACAAATCTGCAGGAACTATAAGGAAAGAAAATAGGGAGTTTTATACCTGTTCTTGCAAAATCAAGAGAGAAATACTAAAATTTCAAGAACCCATCCAAAATTAAGGGTATATAGATGGGATAAACACTTGTGTGCAGGTGATTAACAAGAAAGTTAAACAAGAAGAAAATAAAGGAGGGAGTTGAGAATCTTCAACTGGTTGAAGATCAGAATCTTAATTCGTACCGGGTAAGGTGTTCTAAACATGATCTTAAAAATTCATTTTTTAATTCGATAATGAATTGATGCCTTGATATTGAAATATGAGTTAGGGTTCTCATACATGAAATGGGGAAAACGTATTTGTTGTTAAAATTAAGTTATTCATGTGTGATATGTAGTTTATGAAAGTATTGTGTGAAGGGAAGAGGGTAATGAATCTAGAGAGACTCGTCTCCTGACTTTCAGTGAGATTTTAGATAGGAGGACGAGGGAATTAGGATCAGGTTCCTTCATAGAAAATGTAGATTGAATGTTAGCTAACCAAGAAAACTGGTCTTGCGTAATTTGGAGATATAGAACTCCAGTTATGGTTACCAACCGAGACTAAGTCATGACTAATTATGTAGGGCAGTAGGACTTATTAGTTGATGAGCAATTTTGGCTATCTAGGAGGCAGAATTGGGTTCTCCTTCCTTTAGAGAACTTGTAGTCTCGTGTCTTAGCTTCTAACGAGATTAATCTCACTTAAAATGGAGTTTTAGAACTTTAGATATAGTTAAAAATCTGATGAGTGTTCAGACAGTAACAGTTCAAATGTCTAGACAGTAACAGTTCAAATGTTTAGACAATAACAACTGGACAATAACAGTTCAATGTCTAGACAGTAACGGTTGGATAGTAACAGTTCAAATGTTTAGATAGTAACAGTTGGACAATAACAGTTTAAATGTTTAGAGAGTAACGGTTGGACAGTAACAGTTCAATGTCTAGACAGTAATAGTTGGATAGTAACAATTGAAAATTGGACAGTAACAGTTCAAAGTTAGACATTAATAGTAGACTTTCACGTGAATACTATATGTAAGAATATAAAAGAATTGAGTCATACAAACACTTGCACATTGAGATACTAACTCTGAAAATATACATGATATATGTATGTATATTATTAAGAGGAAATGAACATGCATAGAAAGTAACATATGAGTAATGGATGAATATGGATTCTCTATAATATCGGCTTGAAGGAATCATAATCAAAATCTTCCTTGTGATTCAGGAGGAGCAACCAGGATTGGATCTTCTGTTAGGGGAGGTCGCGAGACAGGCGAAGCAGGTGTGTGATTTTCCTCCTATTTACACTTATACAATTTAAAAGTTTTCTGGTGAATGCAATTACAATAAATATCGTGTAAATTGTAAATAAAGTCTAGCGTATTTACAAGATTAGGTTCGGCTAATGGCATCCATGATAGGATTGCCGGGAGATGAATTACAAGATTACCTTCGGCTAATGGCATCCGTGATAGGATTGCCGGGAGATGAATTTCAAGATTACCTTCGGCTAATGGCATCCGTGATAGGATTGCCGGGAGATGAATTTCAAGATTAGACTTTGCAAGGTCACCCAGTTCATGCAAGTAAATAAGAGTATTCAAATTAAGAATATGCAAATGAGTGCTAATTGGGTTTAAAAGATTTACAAGCAAAATATAAGTTCTCTGTTAGAATTCTTATGGATTCGATAGAAAATTAATACTTCATTTGTATACATTACATGAGCATATATATATATATATATATATATATATATATATATATATATATTCTTTATCAACATAATGGTATGTTTATTTGTGTAACAAGCCCATCAAATATCCAGGGAGATCATTAGTTTAGGACTCTACTTTGTCAAACTTATGTAAATATTTAACTTAAACAAAAGGGAATTACCGCGTTTATGTAGTATACTTTTGTGTAAACCTTGATGTATTTATAAAAGTTCAGCTTAGCATGTCATATTTTAGTTATCTTGTAATTAACCCTTTTGAAATGTTTAAGAACACTTATTATGTTGTAAATGCTTTCTTTACATGTTAGTATTCCTTTCCTTTTAAATTTTATGATATGATATGTGGACTATGTTCATGTTGAACTTACTCGTAGGATATATATATATATATATATATATATATATATATATATATTATGTGGATTGTATGAGATGTTAAATTATGATATTTGATGTAAGGTCCATAACTATGGGATCTTGTGATGATGGGTTGATTGAGTAAATTGATAATAGTCAATAACTTGGGATGTCCTAAATATAAACAAAACCTTGCCGAATTTTTGGTAAAAAAAAAATTTACACTCAAATTAAGAGGATATGTTGGGATCTTTTAACATTAATCAAGTCGTGCAGTCGGACTGTTACAAGAAGTTCATTTTTCTCTCTCATTCTCACAATCAAATGCTCTCACTCTCTCAATTTTCACACTTTCACTCTCTCAATCCTCTCCTGTTTCAAGTCTTCTTAAATATAATTAACAGGTATATATGGTGAATTGTTTGACTTATTTTCTTTTTATTTTTCTTTTTTTTGGTTTATTAACAATGTATTTTTGTTTTTTTGTTTTTTTTTATATCACACGTAGATAAACTTTGAAAGTAAGCACACCATTAAGGTAAGCATTTTTCATTCCTAAAGCCTATATTTGTTTTGTATTATTTTTTATCTATTTTTTTTTGTCTACATTACAGTAATGTTTTATTGTTTTGTTGAATTATAATTGTTATTGTTAAATTTGTAGTATAAATGTTAATTGAATATATATGATTAAATTTTTTTTTGTCTATTTCATTGTCTACATTGCAATAATATTTTATTGTTTTGTTGAGTTTTAATTGTTATTGTCAAATTTGTAGTATAAATGTTAATTGAATATATAGGATTAAAAAAAAATTATCACGTTGACGTTGAAAATGAGATGAAATTGAAAATAAAATCAACTAGTTTGTGGCATATATTTTGTATATTTGTAGGATCGAAAATTCTAGGTAGTTTCCAGTATAGGGGAGGTGCTGCCAATTTTTTTTTAAATAATAAATTGATTATGCAAATATTCATCAAGTTTGTGTAGATGCATAGGGAAAAATAAACAACACTTCGTGAGCACAAGATCACAGTTAGTTCTTCTAGCAGCGATCGAGAAGAGGCTCATTAGAAGAACAACCTTTCAATGTAAGTTTGTTTTGCTTGGAGTTGGTTTGTGTTTAAGAATTTATGAACAATTAATATTTCATTAATTTTATCAATTTTCAGATTTACAAACATTGAGGCCGCCAGAGTAATAACATTGACATTTAAATCGTCGATGGAAATTGCATTGTTTCAATGGAATCAGGTTTCCAAATATCCTGACTGGAAACCTCATGTTGATGCTTGGTTTACAAGATTTAAGGTTAGTGTTAACTAGTTTGTGGCATATATTTGTATATTTGTAGGATCGAAAACTCTGGGTAGTTTCCAGTATAAGGGGGGTGCTGCCGATTTTTTTTAAAATAATAAATTGATTATGCAAATATTCATCAAGTTTGTGTAGATGCATATGGAAAAATAAACAACACTTCGTGAGCACAAGATCACATTTAGTTCTTCTAGCAGCGATCGAGAAGAGGCTAATTGGAAGAACAACTTTTCAATGTAAGTTTGTTTTGCTTGGAGTTGGTTTGTGTTTAAGAATTTATGAACAATTAATATTTCATTAATTTTATCAATTTTCAGGTTTACAAACATTGAGGCCGTCAGAGTAATAACATTGACATTTAAATCATCGATGGAAATTACATTGTTTCAATGGAGTCAGGTTTCCAAATATCTTGACTGGAAACCTCATGTTCATGCTTGGTTTACAAGATTTAAAGTTAGTGTTAACTTGAAATTTTAACTATTTTTATGTTAATTCCTTTACTTTATTAAAATTATTGATTTAGTTTTTATGAATTTTTTATGCAAGGCTAAATTCGAGTGGGATAGAGCTAATGATAACGTTGCAAGGAGGGTTTGAGAGAATCACGCTGCAACTAAGTAACATTGAAAACAATACGATAATTTGGCACCAGTAGAGACATAACGTTCCTCTTCCACCACCTATAAATATGGTTGGATTTCATGGCTCGGGGAGGACAAAATCGGATGTAAAATTGGGAAAAACCAGCCTCCCCCCATTATGTTTTTCTACTAATTTTATATAATATTAGGTTGTATATTTATATTGAAAAATATAGATCTGGTATTAAAATACCCGGTATCTCCAAAATGTTTTTATAAAAAAAATCTAAAAATTCAAAAAAATCTCAAAAATTTTAAATTAATTTTTGCTTTCAAAAAACAAAAAAAACATTTTGTTCATTTTACGTTAGGGTTTAGATAAAAATTGCATCTTTCTTATGTTTTTTTAAAAAGAAAAAAAATAGATACCTTAACTAGTTTATGGTTATCTATTAGGATTTGACCAAAATATCAAAAACCCTTCACCAATCATTTTGTTCATTTTATGTTAGGGTTTAGACGTAGACTTTAATATTTGGGGGTGTAAAACTACACAATAGAGTACACTCTCAGGTATTAAAAATATAAATTGCAAAATAAATGCGATGCTAAAATTTAGACTTTAGAACAATTAGGATTTCACCCAATGAGGTAGAGACTCTCTCACAAAGGGAGATTTGCCTTAGGCTTAGAAGAAGACCAATGAATAGAAACTTGACTTAAAAAAATAATCAAACAACAATGCAACTTATCTTAAGTAGGGTGCACTTGGGGTGATGCGTCTTCGATGCGTCTTCCCCTTGTACAACCAGTCCCTTACTCAAACTCTCGTAGACTATAGGTTTTCTAGTAATCTTAATACTAGGTGGTGACTTCTGAATCTCATTTCGTGAGGAAGTCTCTACCTTATCAGGTTAAATTCTAGTCATTTTGATGTTCAAATTTTAGCGTCACATTTATTTTGCGCTTTATATCTTTAATACTTGTGGGTATACTTTACAATGTAATTTTATACCCCCAAATATTAAAGTCTACAGTAAAATCCTGACACTTTAAATATAAAGTGAACAAAATGATTAGTTAAGGGTTTTTGATATTTTGACCAAACCCTAATGGATAATTATAAACTATAAACTACTTACGATATTTATTTTTGTATTTTTAAAACTTGAATAAGATGCACTTTTTTATAAAAAAAAATATGTTTGGAAAAGTTTTAGGATTTGGTTGTATGCACGAAACAAAAATATTTTTGTTTTTTATTTGTTTTTTTAAAGAGAAAATTAATTTAAAATTTATGAATTTGTTTTGAATTTAAAATTTTTTTTTGAGAATTTTTGGAGAAAACCAAGTATTTTAATACCGGATCTGTATCTTACAATGTAAATATACAACCCAATATTATGCAAAATTACTGGAAAAACATGCAAGAAAATTACAAATATTTTGAAATAACCCTTGGAATTTTTTTTATTATATAATATTATATTATTAAATATAAATTGGGTTGGACCCAGCTCAGCTATCCAGGATGGGCAAAAATAGGGTTTGCCCGGAACATGCTAAATTGGGAAGGGGGAAAAACAAGAGGAGGAGGTGGCGCAACCTTGCATGGTCAAAGGTAAAAGTTGTTGGAGTCACTCCTAGTGTCGTAGGGAAGACCTAAGCATGTTTGGTGGTAGAAAAGATGGTTATTGGGCCAGAGGAAGTGGTCGAAGTAGTAGTCGAGAGGGAGAATAAAATTGTAGAATAAAAAAACAGGGAAGAGATGATTTTTTGCCAACTTTACACCCTCTTTCTTCATGCTCAATCCAAGGAATCCACCCCTATTTATAGCAGGTGGAAGAGGAAAATTTTGTCTTTAATGGTGCTAAAATCTTGGCACTTGATTCAGCTCAAAAGGATCCCAACTGTTGGCTTAAAGTGTGTGCCATGGCCTGAAAACGTTTTAGCTGGAAGGCTGGTTGAGTTGGCTACTTTGGGGCGGTGTCGAGGCTGTTTTGGAGTCAATCGGCTAGAAAGGACTATACTAAAGTGTAGTTAGATGTCAAATCATCATTTGCGTGCAAGTTTTGTCAAATTTGGTGGAGAGATAAAGCATTAAATGCCTTGAAAAGGACGTGATCCGAGTAGCTTTCGGGCGAAACCAATGATGAAGAAGATAAATAGTTCCAGAAGATGCATCATTTCATTTAAATGAAACGGAGTAGTTTTGGCTTTTATGGTTTTAATTTAGGGATTTGACCAAAGTTCAATTTGGTCCTCCAGCTTTTAATTTCTTTCAATTACACCCCTGATTGACCATAAATTTCCAATTTTATGCAATTTTGCCCCTACCAAACTTTAATGTCAGCCCTGAATTTTAACGCCCTTTTCACATTACTCCTTGGTTTTGGATTTATACAATTTGACCCTCAATTGACTCTTAAATTTTTAATTTTCTTCAATTTCACTCCTGATTTCAATTAATTGAGTCCTCATAGTTCGACGCTTTTTGCAAAATGGTCTTTGGCTGTGAATTTCTTCAATTCAATCCCTAATTGACCCTAAAACTTTGATTTTCTAGTGATTTTACCTTTGATTTGAACCAAATGACTTTGTAAAAATTAAGTTTGGTCTTCTAAAATTTCAATCTTCTCAATTAAGCTCAAATTGGGCTTCCAAACTTAATTCTTTACCAATTAAGCCCTAATAAAATTAATTTAACCCATTTAAAGTATAATTAACTCCTTGCACCTAATTAAATCTTTCAATTGGATCCAAATTAATTATTAAACATAATTAAATTTTAATTCGACCCATGATTAAATCAAATTGGCATATTAAAAATCTAATTATATCCTTAGGCTTAATTTTTATGCAGATTCATCCAATAATCATGTGAATTGACCTTGAATTTGCACTGTCTTTCTAGTTTTGGGTAAAATGGGGTACAATTACACACGATTCCATCCAAAATTACAGCTTGATTTTTTCTACATTTGAAATCCTCCCAGCTTGCTTTTTCCAAAATATTAGTCTTCTTGCTATTATTATTATTATTATTATTATTATTATTATTATTTTGGAATGAAAGAAGATGAATTTGGGGAATAATTCAGAAATGAGTTATGATAGTTGGCCCTCTCTTTACAATACTTACAACAAAAAAGTCTCGTATCTTTATAAAGCTCACTATCTAAAGTCTCGTAAGAGATTTTAGATAGTAAGCTTTATAAAGACAAAAAAAAGAAAAAAAGAATGAGAGGTAACGAATTAACTAGATCAATAAATGATCAATCATTCTGAAAATATTTGAAGTGAGGGCTCAGAAGCATACTCAAAAGAAAAAGAAATAAGGCTAAAAAGTGCACTATTCAAAGGACAAGGGCTATAAACTATACTTAAAAGAAAACGAGATAGGATTTGTAAGGAAGAAGATAATCTTTGTGGAAGACTTTTTGAAGTGGTATGGTTATACGAGACAACCTACCAATTGATAGAATTCAAAGATTTTAAAATGGTTAAATTGTTAAGGGTGATCTGCCCAGATGAAAAATACAAAAGTTTTTTCAAAATAAAAAAAATGCCCAAGTGGTCTCATTGAAATGAGCGACCTGCTCAAGTGAAAAATACAAAGATTTTTTAAAGTGCTCTTATTGTAATGGACGATCGGTCTAGGTGAAAAATACAAAGATTTTTCAATGTGGTCTCATTGTAATTGATGATAGATCCAGGTGAAAAATGTAAAGATTTTCAAAGTGGTCTTATTATAATAGTCAATATGCCAAGGTGAAAAATACAAAGATTTTTCAAAGTGATCTCATTGTAATGAGCGACCTGCCCAAGTGAAAAAAATGTAAAGATTATTTAAAGTGGTTTTATTGTAATGGGGACCTACTTAGGTGAAAAATACAAAGATTTTTCAATGTAGACAAGTTTGAAAATTTTAATAGTTTTTAACAATCAATTGAGGATTTTTGACTAATAAATCATATAAAATGTCTCACAGACTTATTTATGGACTAATAAAATAGAGTTAAGCCTAGAAAAACAACTTGTTCATGTCATAACAATAACTTGTCGAGATCAAATTTTATTTGATAATTCTATAGGCCCATTGTTTAAGAGGACTGACTAGCTAAACCATCCAAGTTTCGTAAGACCCTCAAATTAGGCTTTGATATGTTGTTTGAACCAATTTTATTATTTTTATTCTTTATATTGTGTTTTGTTTTTATTTAGGATTCAAATTTTCCTATCTTGTAAAGTTGTAAAGGTTGATTTATGGCATATTAAAAGTTTGTTTGGAATCTTTGAAATTGAATTCAATTTCAAGAGTTAAATCAATATTCTTCTGATTGGAATCTTTTTAAGGATATTGATTTAAATTTCAAATAAAATTCAAATCATGAAAAATAATTAAAAACAAATCAGAGGGTCTCCATCTAATTTGCTATAGTAATTCTAATTCAAAAATACCCCCTTTCTTTTATCACATAAACCCTTCTCTTTACGGGTCTTTTACTGATAGCTTGTGGTGTAGCATGCGTATTATATATTTTTCGCTTTATTTTTCATCCTTCTCAAACCAACAAGTGAAGAAAAAGCCACCATATTGCAGTCTACAATTTGATATGAAGAGCCACAAGGGTCATTATTGAGACAAACAATTTGGTTTGATGAAAGAGCTTGAGATCGAGAGGGAATTGATGGAAGCTGCAGGCATTTTGTTGAGCTAAATGCTAGTTACTAAGAATTATGAGCACTTTAGAAGCTTTTAATTGAAATACCTAGCTTGTGGTGTGCATCATCAACATTTGATTCTTTTTGCAATGCCGAGTTGGAATATTTCTACATCCAATAGTTTAAATCCCCAAAAGATTTAGTCACAAAAGCACATAGAAGATGATACTTAAAATCTATTCGCCTGCTAAACAAAAGCAAAGCGTGGAGGCAGCCACTTCAGGACTGCAACAATCAGTATGAGCACTTGGTTGCACCAAATACAAAAATAATCCTTTCATTTTGGTTCTAGCTAGAGCATGCATTATTATTTGTGTTTTTGTAACTGATTTGGGATCTTCACCACTAATTGTATTTAATACCAAGATTTATTTATTAAATCACACATGGCCTTAAACGTCGACACCAAGATATCCCTTAATATTACAACATAAGATTGGCATAAAGATCAAGACTGAGACCCACACGTACATAGATCTGGTGAGCCTGTACATAAACATGCTTATAGTGCATGCAGATGGAGAAGCTTTTCTTCCATCAAATTTCAGTCTCTCTTTCTTATTCATACAACAAAACCACACTCGAACTTATTATATCAGTAATATATAGAGCAGAGAATAGATATTGTAATCATGCCTGTGCTTGGGTCATGTGAGCATTAATATCTTTGGTTAAATCGACTGCAAAGTCCACAAATGCTGTTGGAGCTGGAATATTTTCACTCAGCTTCTCATATATCATTGTCCAACGCACCACGCTGCCATGAACTTTTGGAGTAGCTTGAACGATGGCTTTGAAACTCTTATAAGCCCCCATTAAATCTCCTTCAATCACATTGAAGGTGGTCGATAGTTTTGTGTTATCTATGTCTTCCATAACCTTGGCGGCCGTAGGGGCTCCATCTAGTCATAATTTATAATTAAACATGCAAATTAGCTATCAATATTAATACAAATTGTAATCTTCTTAAAAAATATATATTAAAAAGAGCCCTTGATGGGTTCCCTAGCAATCAAGATTTGAAATTTCTAGGGCATACATGATGGTCTTAGGTTCAAACACCGGAACGAATAGGATAGAGATGTGAGAATTAGATGAACAATTTCTCACTTATGCTGCAAACTTACCGATATAAAAATTCCAACTGATAGTACAGCCAGGTTTCTCCCATTCACCTTTAAGGAGACGAATAGCTTGGACCTTAGCAGGACTCATGGAGGATAATTGGGTTATTGTACTGGTACTGAAAATATCATGAAACTTTTCAGCAGGAACGCTGGTTTCTACAGCAACCTCCATCCTACTACTAAGAGACATTTTTAGCAGCGAATGAGGAAAATTTAAAGCAGTGTAAAATTAGAAAAGAAATGTACTGGGTGAAGGTTGAGAAAATACTTGAGTCTCTTGCCTTTATATAGAAGAGCTATGAGTTTGCACTAGTCTTTTTTTACTATTATTATTATTATTATTTGGAGGAAGGGAATTTAGACAAAATTTGTACAATTAACTTATTCCTCACTCCATTTCCTTATAATAAGATTCCATTCCTTCTCATTATAGAACCTTTTCAGGTCCATTTCGAAGAATTTTTTTCAAAAAATAAATATTTAACAATCACTAATCAAAAGTATGTAAAACAAAATCCAATGATTAAACTAGGATTTCCAATTGATTTTTTTTTTAATCCTGAAAATAAAAATATGGAATTGAAGTTAATAATTAAAACTTTTCAAACATAATCTATCAATTTGTTTTTTGAAATTTGTTTAAAACATTGTTAATATACATATTTGAGACTAAATTAAAAATAAAGTCTACTTATTTTTAGGATTAAAACCCTATTGGAATTAAATCTTTACCATGAATTATTTAACTTGAAAAATTAACATGATTTTAAAAAAAATTGAATGAATGAGAAATTGATCTTAAAGAATCCTTCGTTAATATGTTTTAGAGAAATTCAAAACCCTAAAAAAACTTGTATCTTACAAAAAAAAGAAACAAGGTACACTTGTTGTTTATATAGTGAGAAAATGATAAGTTAAAATTAAACCTAAAGAAATGACCTAATCAAAGAAATGACCTAATTTATTCCTCACTCCATTTCCTTATAATAAGATTCCATTCCTTATCATTATGCAACCTTTTCATGTCCATTTCGAAGAATTGTTTTCAAAAAATAAATACCCAACAACCACTAATCAAAAAGTATGTAAAACAAAATCCAATTATTAAACCAGGATTTCCAATTGATTTTTTTTTAAACCCTGAAAATAAAAATATGGATCTGAAGTTAACAATTAACACTTTTCAAACATAATCTATCAATTTGTTTTTTGAAATTTGTTTAAAACATGGTTAATATACATATTTGAGACTAAATTAAAAATGAAGTCTACTCATTTTTAGGATTAAAACCCTATGGAATTCAATCTTTAACATGAATTATTTAACATGAAAAATTAACATGATTTAAAAAGAAATTGAATGAATGAGAAATTGATCTTAAAAAATCCTTCGTTAATATGTTTTAAAGAAATCCAAAACCCTAAAAAATCTTGTATCTTACAAAAAAAGAAACAAGGTACGCTTGTTGTTTATATAGTGAGACCATGATAAGTAAAAATTAAACAAAAAAAAAAGACCTAATCAAAGAAATGAGCTAATTTATTCCTCACTCCATTTCCTTTGATAAGATTCCATTCCTTATCATTATAGAACCTTTTCATGTCCATTTTGAAGAATTGTTTTTTTTTAAAAATAAAATAATATCCAACAGCCACTAATCAAAAGTATGTAAAATAAAATCCAATGATTAAACTAGGATTTCCAATTGATTTTTTTTTTCAAATCCTGAAAATAAAAATATGGATTTGAAGTTAACAATTAACACTTTTCAAACATAATCTATCAATTTGTTTTTTGAAATTTGTTTAAAACATGGTTAATATACATATTTGAGACTAAATTAAAAATGAAGTCTACTCATTTTTAGGATTAAAACCCTATGAAATTAAATATTTAACATGAATTATTTCACATGGAAAACTAACGTGATTTAAAAGGAAATTGGATGAATGAGAAATTGATCTTAAAGAATCTTTTGTTAATATGTTTTAGAGAAATCCAAAATCCTAAAAAAACTTGTATCTTACCAAAAAAGAAACAAGGTATGCTTGTTGTTTATATAGTGAGAACATGATAAGTTAAAATTAAACCTAAAGAAATGACCTAATCAAAGCAAGTTTTGAGCTTAAACCCCCTCTCACACACACACACACACACATGAGACTCATGCTTGGGCTCAAGCTTTGGCCTAGGCTTAGGTTTCTTGTAAAATAATTTCTTAACCTACAAAAATTTTTTTTTTACCGATTTAATTTTGAGCCTGGGTGTAGTCTATGAAAAATTATTTTTTCCTGTCCATTATCTTTTTCTGTTTGTCCAGTCGATGGACTAATTCTGATAAGTGTTTTTAGTTTTATTTTTCAAGAATTGATTCTTCATAGACCTAGACAATTTTGGATAGTTTTCGTAGCTCTTTAAAACCAAAACTATTAAGATTTATTATTTTGTTATTGCAAGTAATTAAAGATTATTATGGATGAAATTTATTCTGGTATTAATCAAAATAAACTCTTGTCAGTTTTGGTTTCTAAATTCACTATAAAATGAGAATGTGAGATGAGTTTTCTACACTATTTATCAAAATTTTTATACTATCCTTAACCTTAATTTTTAGTATTTCTCCTCTATTTTAAGTTTTATTATCCTCTCAAATCTAGAATTTATGTTTGCTCTTATTGAAAGATACACACGCTACATTTTCTTAATTCATTGACCATGTTTAAAAGCACATCTAAACAAAGTGGTGCTATTAGAATCTTGGGATGCTTATTACAAACAATCTTTTGCACCAAGTGAGGATTAGTAAACCTTTAAGAACAAAAAACTCATTATTGATAACAACAAAGTTGGATCAATTCTAAAGTGTATCAACGAACAAGTGCCTTTTTTGGTTTGTTTAATGAAATATGTTAGTATGCATGTTAGGATTATATTTAAATCTTTTATGCTTATTTGAATATATGCTTAGTGTCATGTTATTATATATATATTCTTATGGTCTCTAGTTTTAATTTGAATATCTAATATAGTTAGAATAGTCATGTTGTGATAAAGTAAATAATTCATGCTTTCTTATAGTTTAAAAATGCATAAACACTAGATTTTCTTTGGATATCTAATTTGTTTAGAATGCTCTTGTTATGTAAACTAAACTTGCTCAATAATCTAGTGTAATACCTTTTGACTTGTAATATTAAGACATTACTAAAATTGGTTTAATTAGACTTTGTTAGAATTTTCTTAGTTGTCTTACGGACTTTCTAAATTAGCAATGTTGATAAATATATTTATGTGAAAAACATAGATAAAAATTATGTCATTATCTGTCAATTTATGGATGACATGCTTATTTTGAGTAATAATGATTACATGATCAAGTATACTAAGAAAATATTAATTAATAAGTTTTACATGGTCATACTAAGAATAAAAATTACTAGGACATTTGATGGATTGTATTGTCCTAATCTTATTCTATTGATAAGGTTCTTAATAAATCTTCTAAAAGTAACAATAGCTTAATCAAAACACCAATGATCACAAGTGTGCATTTGTCCAAAAATAAAAATAAAGGAATAGACCAAATAGAAAATTCCTGAATGATTAAGTGTTTTATGTACGTTATTAATTATACAATGCTTGATATTGCTTATTTGATTAGAAAAATGAATAGATTTGTCAGTACTCTAAGTATGAATCATTGAAAAACAATTAAAAGAATACTCAAGCATTTGAGGTATACCTTGGACCATGGGGTATACTATAGTGGTTACTTAGTGGTACTTGAAGGGTATATTGATGCCAATTGGATATCCAAAACTAAGAATTTAAAATCTATAAGTGGATATGTCTTCACAAATGATAGAGTAGTTGTGTCATGAAAATCCTCTAAAAAAACATGTATTGGAAGATCCACAATGAAATCAGAGTTTATTACTATTGATAAAGTTATAGAGGAAGCCGAGTGGCTTTAAAATTTCTTAAAGGATATTTCATGTTAACGAAAACCAGTGCCAACTCTTTATATCCATTGCAATGATCAGTTTGCAATTGGCAGGATATAAACGTAGTATAATGGTAATTCTAGATAAATGCATCATAAACATAATATTGTCAAACACCAGTTATTAAATATAATAATTTCTATTGACTATATAAAGTTAAAGGAAAATAGTGTAGATTTGCTAAAAAAAGATTTATTAAGAGAGCTTATATATAGTTCATCGAGGAAAATGAGCTTAAAGCCTTTTTTTAAAAAAATATATGTAATGATGATAATCATACCTAGTTGAATTGAGATGTTAAGATCCAGGTTCAAATTGAAAATTAAGTCATATAACATTCATAGTAACACTTGAAAATTATTATTTCATGCTTATTTATATGATGAAAGAAGTGTTAGTTGAAACATGATAAATGGTGAGATGTGCTTTTAATAATTTTTATATCTTCATAAATCAAATGGAGTATAGGAAAATACTCATAATGAAATATCACCTATATGAGTGAGAAATGTGTTTGTTTTTTTAATAATTTCATAAGGCTAAATGAATCCAAGAGTTAGTTAAGGCTAAAATGAACACAACAGTGAGAACTACAGTAAATCACCAAGTATAGATTAGTATGAATACTATTATTTTGATTTATATAAAAACACGAATAGTTAAAGACATCGCATTCACTAGCTAACAAGTAAATCCAATAGTATTTAACTAAGAAAAGTTTACAGCCAAAAGTAACATATCTTGATGTAGTGATCCACCAAATCAATCTTTATGAATCTTCAAGTCATTTTTAAACTAGTTAGACAATTTCCATTCATGTGGGGGATTGTTAGAAATTTATTTAAAACATGGTTAATGGAAACATTTAAGGCCAAATTAAAAGGGAGTTCCACTCATTTTTAAGGTTAGAATATTATTGGAATTTAATCTCCAACATGGATTCTTTAACATGGAACATTAACATGATTTAAAAAAATTATAGGTGAATGACTTATTGATCTCAAATAACTCTTTGTTGATATATTTTAGAGAAATCAAAAACCCTCTGAAAACTTGTATCCCACATAGGAAAGAAACAAGCTTTGCTTGTTGTTTATATAGTGAGAAGGTGGAAAATTAAAATAAGGCACAAAGGACACCTAAGCTTTTTTAGAAGAGCAAACCTAAGCAAAGTGATTTTTAAACTTAAATCCAAATGGGTATGCCTGTCCCACCCTCGCGGCGGAGCGCAGCGTCGCGACGATCCCTCGATTGGTTTCGGGGTCTTTTCTTTTATTGTGTAAAAAGGAGTCGCCACCTAGTATTTGGTCACTAGGAACCCTAACTGGTCTTTCAGAGATTCTAAGGTAAGGGACTGGTTGCTTAAAGGGAAGGTATTAGCACCCCTAGTACGCCCTACCTAAGGTAAGCTGCTTGGTGTTTGGTTTGCTTTATAATTGTTATAGTGTTGGTGTTTTCTAATCCCATCAGTTTTTCTAGATTTGATTCAAACTAAATTTATTAAGATAGAAATCCAAGGAAGTTCCATGTGCTTTAAAAGCTCATTTTCTCCTTAGTTTTTCAAGAGTTTGCGACTCGTAAATCGTAAGGAGGAGGGATAAAAATTTAGAAATCTAGGGTGCTTCAAAAACCTATTTTTTTTTGTCTTAGTGTTTTATACTCTCACGGCTCATAAACCGTGGAGTAAAAAAATTGAAATGTCCTCGATTATAATCAAGACTTCTTTCAAGGATGGGTGCGGATTTATTATTCCTAGAAAATTATTTTGGATATTTACCACTCCGGGTTTCTTTATCCAAATATTAACAGTGAATAATAACAAATTATTCCCAATAATATTTTGGATATTCGTCCTTTAAGGATTTCTTTATCCAAACATTAGCGGTGAATAATAGATGAATTCCCCCCAAAATAAGAGTTTTATATTTTTTTGGAATATTGGCCAATACCCTTTGGAGTTTTACAAACATGTTGTAAAATCCAAAAATGCAAGAAAACAATTTTTTTGTTGTGTTTAAAAAATCCATGTGAAAACACATTTTCAAAACTTCCAATTTTTTTTGTATATAAAAAAATGTTCAAAACATGTTAGGGTATTGGCCGTATGCAACACACAAGAAAACATTTTTTTGTTTTTTCAGAAATATATACAAACGTATATTTGCAACATTTCATGGAAAAAATCGGGTATTTTAATACCAGATTTGTATATTCACAATATAAAAAAAAATAACAAAGCATAAACTAAATACACGAGAAAAACCAAAGATATTATTATTATTTTTTGGGCTGGGTTCGGCTCGGCCCATGTGGCTGGGCTGAACCCAGCAGGCCTAGCCGGGTCACTGGCCCAAACCAATGACCCGGCTGGGCACTGTTGCAGATTGCATGCGTGAATTACTCATGCATGCACTGCACAGTGCGAAGGTAATTAATTTACCTTCGCACAGTGCCCAAATGCTTTAGTAAATGCAAAACAAGAACAGGGAAAGAAAGACTTACCTGGAGAGGCAGCGGCTGGAGGCGAAGTGGAGGAAGACGACTGGTTGTTGCTCACGAAGGAAGCCCCTGCTCGCTGTTCACGGTGGAGCCAGGCTTGCCGGTTGTTGTCGCTGCTTGTTTCAGGCACGGTTGCAGACGAAACGGGAAATGGTGGCCCGCTGGCTGGTCGAAATTTCTCCTCTATTTCTAGTGTTAGTACTGGAAGGGAAGGATGGCTTCTGCTGATTCTGCTACTGCGGCTGAGAAAAGGTGTGGCTTCTGCTGGTTCCATCTGGTTTTGAATGTTATCAGGCGCGCGGGGCTGAGCTGAGGGGAAAAAAAATGAATGGAGAGCCGTTTCTGGGGGGGCTGTGTGGGCTGTGTTGACAGAGAGGGAAGGCCTGTAAATGGTGTTTACGATGGTTGCAGGCTGGGGGAGTGAGGTCTGGCGAAGGGGCTGCAACCGATAGAGAGAGATGAGGAGGTGGTGACCGGATGCTCTAAGTCGGCTAAGACAGGGGAAGAGAGGCTTGTGTCCGGGTGTCTGTGGAGAATAGCAGGTGAGTGAGGAAGAAGAAGGTGAAGGGCGAAAAGCTGGGGCGTCAGTTTTGGTTTTTTTCCAAGGGAAAGGGGGGTTTGCTTTGTTTTCAAAAAAGATGAGAGGGAGGGAAGGGCTCGGTTTCGGTCGGTAGAAAAAAATAGGTTTAGGGTTTTTTTTTTCCTGGTTGCCTAAAATTTTCTCTTTAAAAATTGTACTATGTAAATTTTCTCCTCCCCATGCATATAGCTGGATGTTCACTTATATAAAAAATCTCTACACATTCTATTTAAGGAAATATTGCAATAATTATTACAGAAATTGTCTTCTATAACCAGCACCAACAAATACTATATATATGGTATTTTTTATTGCAGTGATTATTTTTCATAACCAGCACGAATCAAATCATATATCTATGGTATTGCAGTAATTATATATGATTCAATAATTATTTCCTTGACATATTACTTCCTTAACCCTGATGCTCTATGGTATCGCCACATGTAAACCCTTATTATTATTATTTTTTTATTTTTATTTTTTTATTTTTTATTTGAAAATTTATCAAAATATGGGTCAAAAATTGGGTAGCAACAGTTTATATAGTGACAAGGTGGGAAACTAAAATAAGGCACAAAGGACACCTAAGCTTTTTTAGAAGAGCAAACCTAAGCAAAGAATTTTAAACTTAAATCCAAATGGGTATGCTTGAACCGACTCGTGATTGGGCTTTGAGACTAGGGTTGGGTTTACTATAAAATAATTTTTTGAACTATAATTTTTTTTTTCAATTTAATTTTGGTCTTAGGTCTAGTCTATGAAGGATTATTTTCTCCAACTTATTATCTTATATAGCCCATGGACTAAGTCTAATCATCTCCTTTAGTTTCATTTTCCTAAAATTGATTCTTTATAAACTTGAATAGTTTTTGCATCTTTTTAAAATAAAAGGTGTCAGAATTAATTCTGGTATTATGTCGAGTAATCAAAGCTAATTATGAAAGGAATCTATTCTTGTATTAATTAGAATCAATTTTTATCTGATTTGGTTCCAAAATTCACTATATAATTGGGGGGTTATGAGAATAGTTTTCTACAATATTTTTCATACTCTCCCACACCTTGATTTTTAGTAATTTTTCCTCTAATTTAAGATTCATTTTCATCTTAAATATAGAGCTTATGATTTGTGTTGTTGAGAGATACTTTAGTTATATTTTCTTAGTCCATTAACCATATTTAAAAGTGCATTTAGACAAGATGTTGTTGTTAGAATCTTATTGCAAACAATTCCTTACACAAAGTGAGGAGTAATAAAATTTTAAAGATAAAGGATTCATCATTGACAACAACTAAACTTGATCAATTCTAAAGTGCCTCAATAAGTAAGTATCTCTCTTTGTTTTGTTTAATTAAATATATTAGTATGCATGCTAGGATTATATTTCGATCTCTATGCTTATTTGAATATATTCTTAGTTTGCTTGTTTTATATTGATTTGCATCTTTGACATGTGTGTGTATTTCAGATGTTTCTCATGTTCTCTAGTTTTAATTTGAAATCTAATTTGTTTAGAGTGCTTTTGTTATGATAAATTAAACTTGCTCACTAATCTAGACTAATACGTTTCGACTTGCATTTTAAGACCATGAGAGGTTCTAAATCTTGAAAAACAAAAGGAAGCATAATGACTTAATTCTCCATATATCCACTAATTTCTAATTAGTCTTTTTCTCTAGACAATATTTACTTTTTTAAATATCATAGTGTTTTAGAACAAAGTTTTCTATTATATTTGGTAGATTTTTTATAAAAAAAAAACTTGGTTAAGGGAGGTGTTTTAGACCCAAATGAAAGTGGGTTCCACTCACTTTTAGAATTAAATCTTTATTGAAAATTATTCTCTAATAAAAACTCTTTGACATGGAACATCACATTATTAAAATAAATTGTATATGAATGAAAAGTTGACCTAAAAAAACTTTTAGTTGACATGTTTTTGTGAAACACAAAACCCTCTATACCTCATAGTAAAAATATAATATTGTATAGTGAAATGTTGAAGGGTCATAAATAAGTTTAACCTATACGCAAGTTTTTGGCTTAGGCTCCAGCTTCGTATCCTGAATTTATTATAAAATAATTTTTTTGCTCATAAAGAATTATATTTTTTTTGTCCATGAATAAAGAGTCTTAATAGTCTTCTTCCTCTAAAGCAATTTAGTTTTAGAGGAAAAAATATATGGTTTTCAAGGAAAAGAACTAACACCTTTTTATTCTTCTTTATTGGGGGTAATTAAGGTAAAATGACATAAAGTAGTTCTGGCAATTACTAGAATTAATTATGCTTGAGTTTTTATTTTAAAAATCAATATAAATAAAAGTTAAAGGAGAGATGTTCTGCACACCTTGCAATAGCTTTTATGCCTTCTTTTTAGTTATTTTTTCCAATTTCTTTTGCATATTTTCCCTCCATTCTAGAGTTTAAGATTTAGTTCTCCATAAAGAGATTGCTAGTTTCTTTCTTTTTGTTTATGGATCTTAATAGATAGTTTATTTCTGAACTTCTTTTATTTTTAGTCTAATAATTGTTTTTTATTCTATTTTTTATCTTGTATTTTTCTCCTATCTATTTCTTAAAAATCTTTTTTCCATAATTGTTTTTCCTCATATTGTTTCTTAACACTTGATTTATTACAACCTTACGTGTGCATTATTCATAAATACACAATGTATTGTTTTTTTAATCTTTTTTTTTTCTTTTTCATATGAAGTAACTGATCATTTATCCACTTTCTTAAAAATCATACTCTAAATTCCAAAGTCATTATCATTTTTTTCCTGTTTTAATGCTCATGATAATGTCCCATTTTATAAAATGGTAATTAAGAGAAAAGGAATATAAAAGAACCTCGATTGTGAATAAAAAAAAAAGACAAAATTTGCAATTATAAAATGAAAATTGCATTTTCATCATACTTTGAAAAATATAAAAAAAATCAGTTAATAGATATCACAACAAGTTTGAGATTATCCATTAGGATTTGATAAAATTTCAAATAATTTTTTTTTTTAAGGTTCAAGAATGGTCAAGCTTTAACATGATAAGATAAAAATCTTCTTATTGAGGAAGAATTTTTTTAAACCTTGGATAAACTTTTATGTACTTTAGAATGGTTAGATTTTAACCTGATGAGATAAGGATTTCCTTACTAAGAAGAATTTTTCTCGAACCTTAAATAGACTAACAAATAAAAACATGACTTAGAGCAAACAACAAAGCAACTTACAATAGGTAGTGTGTACTAGGAGTGATACGTTTTCCCCTTGCACATCCAATCCCTTTATCCAAACTCTCACAAACCATTAAGTTTTCTAATGATCATAATACTAGGTAGCAACTCTCATTCCCCTTGTTTTACTGATGAAGGATAAGAATCTCTTATTCTTTCCTCTCACATCATTCCTAATAACCTGACCTAAAAGGATGATTATCGTGACGCCGCACACATGCGACAATATCTATAAATCTTAGAATTTAGAAATTTATGGGTTTTTTTCCTCGCTTCTCCAAAACAAGATTTAATGGACTTTAGAGAGAGATGAGTCTCTTACCTTAGCTAAAACAACCCTAACTAGTATTTGCCAATTTTTTCAAGCCTCGCTCTTCTCCTCCACCAATTTAAACTTTCTTTTTATAACTACAATCCCTAACTTGTTTTCTCTCACTAATTCTACCTGGATTAGTCTTTATTTTCTAAGCAAAACCACTTATAAACACCTTTCAAGCTCACAATTTAGAACACACAAATATAAATTCTAGAGAAAATTTCACTTTTATGTTAGTTGTTACATTCCCCTTGTCAACCTAAATATATAACAACAACAACAACAACAATAACAATAACAATAACCATATTCAAGACAACAATTGCTCACATTAAACTCATAACCACAATAAAAAAAAATACTTGTGCAATTATTAAAACAATGAATACATCTTCATAAAATATAGAAACAATTATCAAACAAATGTAAAGATAATGCTCTTATATAATTTCAATTTTATTACATAATGAAACATCACATCTAATTCAATTTAACAACTTATATTCAAAACCCACCTCTTCATTTTCTTTATTGTCATGTCCAACTTTTTTTTTTTGGTTGAATTTGAGGTCAATCATATCATCTTCATCTACTAATCTATGTCCACTAGTACTTAATATTATATTTTACTCATCAACATCAACACAAGTATTCTTAGTGACGTGAAAATTTGGATTTTCTTACTCGACAGATGAAGCAACTTGATATAAATCAACTAGCTCATCCATTTAAAATACATTGTATCCCTCAATTACTTCATCATTACCATCTTCAATAACTTGAATATGACACCTAAGTTTGGTTTTCACAATGAGTAATCAATCAACTCTTACATGAAAATGAAAAATAAAATTAATTTCCCTCAAATCTCAAACAAACCCTGACATATAAATCATACACTAATAAAACAATTCTTCTAGAAAAAAGCTGTAAAATACTTAAATATACAAGCAAACTACAAAAACATTTCAATAAATTAACCTAAAACATAAATGGTTTACAAAAAAAATGGGTAGGTTTGCTTCCTTAGTGTAGCAAAGTTTCACATGAAATTAAAACAAGGGAGGGACACTGACACTAATGATAGATGTAGATCGATGTCATCGATTTGGGGTTGCTAGATTTATGAGGATGGTGGTCGACTTTATGAGAAAATAGGGGGGCTTCTTCTTTTATGCAGAAAGAAGAAAAATAAAGGGGGAAAGATAGAAATGTTGGGTTTTAATTCATTTAAATTTGTTGACAGAATATTTTTTAGCAGTTCCATTGCAAAATAGTAATTTGTCAAATTTCTGACAAAATTATCAATGGATTTTATTTATATTTTCTATATTTCATAAAAAATTCCATAGAAAATTACCAACACAACATATTTCATCACTATTTACATCGACAATTACCTACAGAAATATTTCAACGGTATTTTTATCTTAAATTATTAACGAGATATTTTTCATTGGCGTTTCCATTGATTTGTTTTTTAATTTTTTGGTAATTCTTTTTCTAGATCAGGAACTAGATTAAATGAAAAGGTCAAAATTAATGTACACGTGCAACATACATACCAACATTGTGTTCACTACACCATTAAACAGTTTTACCGACGGATTCATTATGTTGGTGGGAGGCATGCAAACCGTCGGTAAAATATTTCCCGACAGCCACACCGACAGAAAACGTCCGTCGGAATATTGATCGTTGGTAATTTCCTATTCCGTCGCTAATTCTGTGGGGAATTAAAAAAAACCAAACACTGACGGAACACCGACATATTAAAGACAGCCAAGCGCACAAAAAAAAATTCCCTCGAGAAATTTACCGACGGAATCATTTCGTCTGTATTTTCAACGGTAATCACCGACAGAATATTCATCGGTGATTGTGGCATGGGCGGTAAATATTTCAGAACTCTCTGTCAAATACAGACGGATATATTCCGTCGGTAATAGTAATGGTAAACACCGACAGAATATATCTGTCGATAATTGTGGCATGGGTGGTAATTTTTTTGCAACTCTCGGTAAAATACCGAAGGCCAGTTTTCGTCTGGAAAGCCGTCAGTATTTATTTACAATATTTTTAAAAAAATTATTTATAAATAGTAAAAAAACTTAATAACCAAATAAAATTGTATTAAACATTAAATATATATATATATATATAAAGTTAAATAATATTCATCCAAATATTCATTACAAATTTAATGTGTTTAAAAAACAAAATTAAACTAGAATAGCGACGGAGCTGGAGGAGGAGGAGGAGGAGGCTGGTTGTTCCCGAGACCGTATGGCCAAAAAGGGGTTGCACATGTATCATCACTCATCCTTGATGTAATCTCCATAACCATTTGATGGAGCTGATCATAATCCGTCGAGAGTCGTTCATATTATTGTTTCAAGGCCACGAACTTCTTAGATTGGATGCTCGATATTGATGGAGAGCCCGTAGACTAGATTTTTATCGGGTCCACCAGACAATCCTACCTCCATCCACAAATCTGGATCGAAACCCGGATGGGTTGAAAGATCGTCCCCATATCTTTCCCTCAACCGGCTATTATAGGTCTCCAGAAACTTTTTTTAAAAAAATTATCATATTCAACTCAAGAAAATAATAACTTACAAAATAAAATAATTGAACGAATATACCACGAAGTGCTGAGCACGGTTGTCCACGAACTGTTGCACCCCTTTTTGGCGGTCTTCACTCCGCACGCGCGTCTCTACAAATAGCTCCATTGGACTCGGCTCACGTCCAAGAGGCGCAGTTTGTAAGGGAAAAAAGGTTGCAAGTTAAATATATTTATAAGCAATAACAAATTAATTAACGATATATTTCATTTAAATTAATCCTACCATCCGCTTCGCATGTGCACTGAATGGGACGGAGCTGCCGATGTGCGTGGTCACCGAACCATGAATTTACCGGTTCTGGTTGTCGGCGCCGGACTGTGAGCGCCGTGAGAACCGCTTAGATGTCATGTGCTCAATATATGTCGTCCATATATCTCCCGCGATGAATGGAGGTTTGAATTCCCACCAAACCGCCACCTCATTCCATCCTTCAAGACGATTATCCCTCACATATCTTTTTGCTTTTGTTTTTGTCATACCAAAAACCACGCAACCTACTTCCATAGTAACAAATTAGAATTTAGAACATAAAATTATAAAACAAAAATAAATATTATTTTCGATGTTACCTAGTTGTCGCGTGATTCTCCCATACCCTCCTCACAACATTGTTGTCCGCACTATCCCACTCAAATTTATGTTGTGTATATAAATAATTCATTTAAAATAAAACTAGTACAAGATATAAAATTATAAAAATAATTTATTAAAAATAAGCTGGAAATTAAAAGTTAACATCAACCTGAAATCACCAAAACCATGCATTGATATTAGGTCTCCACTCAGGATGTCTGGAAACCTGACTCCATTGAAACAATAAAATCTCCATCGACGATTTAAACACCGATGTTATTGTCCTGGCAGCCTCAATGTTTGTAAACCTGAAATTAAATAAAATTAATAAAATATTAATTAGTTGTTCATAAATTATGTTATAAGTATATATAAAAAAAACTAAAACCTAAACAAACTTACATTAAGAGGTCATCCTTCCATTGTGCCTGGTACTTGCGGTTGAATTGACCCTGCTGTGAATGAAACCGCCTTTGCACTGTGAAACCGTGCTAGAAAAGGTAGCATCACAAGTTGGCACAGATGTCTCGCCGTGATTAGCACCTAAGGATAGGTCCTCCTCGCTGCTAGAAGAACTAGCTGCAACCGTCTACTGATGACGTGCTGTAGATTTTATTTTATGTATCTGCATAAATTTATACAAATAATTACATAATTAACTTCGATTATTTAAAAAACATTCGGCAGCACTTCCCCTATACTGGAGACTCCTCACAATTTTCAAACCAGCAAATCTTTACAATAACCACAAACCAATTGACTCCATTGGAAAATTTTATATACAACCTAACATCTATATATTTTCAACTAACATCAATAGAAATGTATAAATGACAATTAAAATTAATGGAAATAATAAAAAACATAACAATCAATAATAGAATAAAATTGAGATAAAACAATGAAATTTAATTCTTCATTTCCAATTACCATTTCCATGGAAAATTCAACAATAACAATTAAAAGAGACTAAATTATGAAATAATTATTACAATACAAACAATAAAATAATTAAATTTTCATTCAATATATCTACACAAAATTTAAATTCAATTATTTAAAAAAATTCTTCGGCACCTCCCCTATATTAGAGACTACTCATAGTTTTCATACCTACAAATATTGATAATTAGACAAATATTGCAAAATCAACTCAATACAACCTAACATCTATAGAAATTCAACATCTATATAATTTCAACTAACATCTATACAAATTGATAAATAACAATTAAAATTAAACGAAATAATAAAAAACATAACAAGCAATAATATAATAAAATTAAGATAAACTAATTAAATTTAACTCAATATTTCAATTAACATTTTAAAGGTAAATTCAACAATAACAATTCATATTTAACAAAATTTTCAGTTATTATAGCAATACCAACAATAAAATAAATTGAACAAATCAAAAGCAAAAACTAAAGACTTTAGGAATGAAAAATGTTTACCTTATAGCGTGTTGATTTCAAGATTTTATCTACAAACAATACACAAAACAAAGAACACCACAAAAATAATCGTAATTAGAACAAAAAAAATTAAAAAAATATAAAGATAAAGAAAGGAGAATCATACCTTTTAATATGTTGAAAACTAAATTCAAAACAATAAAAATACAATGAAAAACGCAAAAGATTGATACTGAGAGGAGAAAAGAAGGAGGAGAAGAGAAGAAATTAGAGGAGCCGGGAAAAAATGAACCGCGGAGGGGGGTGTTGGTTTTATACTGGAGGTTTACCGACGGAATAACCGACGGAACATAGAATAATATTTTTTTGGGCGGTGGTATTAAATTCCATTAGTAATTTTCATTGGTATTCTTTTGAAATTTGCACTAAAATTTTGAAAATCCCTCTAGATTTTTCGACGTCTATCAGCAAATCCATCGATAACTGTGTGTCAGAGCACGCACGTATTTGATTTGTCGCATCCATCGAAAAATTCATCGGTAAATGTGTCGACCGACCACGCAGTCTCACAGTCATGCGTGTTGGAATGTGCGTTATCCATCGGTGAATGCGTCTGTATATTCATCGGTGAATGTGGCAAGGGCCGTAATTTTTTTGCAACTCTCGGTAAAATACTGACGGGTACCATTCCATCGATATAGTCGTCGGTGAGTGGCAAAATGCCATAATTTTTTTGCAACTCTCGGTACAATACTGACAGGTAATAAGCCGTCGGTATTGCCGTCGGTGAAATTGTCAATCTTTTGCAAGTTTTGTTTGTATTGCCTGTCTATCCTCTACACAAAAGCTTGAATTGCAAACTTACAACACGCACAACACAATAACAAGAGCAAACAATTATAAAGTAAATATTTCATGTTCCAAAATATCATCCATAATATTACATCATAAAACTAAGGCTTTACAACATATTTAGTCAGAATTTTCATCTTCGTCCTCAATTAAATTGTTATCAGCTTCATTGCACTCTTCAATGTGGTTATCATCTTCTTCATCAACATTCTCTAGTCCACTAGAGCTCAAAATAACATTCAACTCCTTTGCGTCAACATCAACAAGATTATCATCGAAAACACGAAAATTTAAATTTTCTTCTAAGTCAATCGAAGGAGCAACTCGGTATGGTTCAACCAACTCACTAGCTTGAAGGACTTCATCTATCACACTTGTGTCTTCGTTTTCACCCTAAACAACCTCGACACGACCCCTGGGTTTGGTTTTTAAAACAGATAACCAATCAACTCTTGATCGGTCCTTTCTAAAGGAAGGGGTGTATGTGTAATAAACTTGTTGGCATTGCTTTATGAAAACAAAGACATCATTTACATTGAGGTGTCTAGCTTTTGAGTTGATTTCAACGAGACCATAGTGAGGATCTACTCTGATTCCTCTGTCAGTTGTGTCATACCAATTGATTTGAATAAAAACACTATATTTTGCTCGCTATGATATTGTAGTTCGATGACCTCTTCCAATATACCGTAATAGTCAACTTCAAACTCACTAGAAGTCGATCCCTTAATACAAACACCGTTGTTGTATGTCTTTCTTCCATGCCCGTATTCTTCAGTATGAAAGACATATCCATTGACAAAATACCCGTTATAGCACTTGACTTTTCTTTCAGGGCCCAGGCTTAGTAAAGACAGTGAAATAGCATCATTGCCTCCCATTTGATAAACCTTGTATATCAAATACAACAATAATCAATAAATGGATATTCTGTAGTATTGATGTACAGTTAATTACATTGCAAGAGATAATGAGTTTGTGATAGGACTTACATGTGTTCTAAACCATGTGGCAAATTGTTCGTTTCATAATTGAAAGATCTGGAATTTAATCAGCTGTGAGTTATTGGACAATAAGTATCGTCGATGTTGCCTGCAAGGTTGTTCCAAATTATATGAGTTTATGGTATCACAATATACAGATAGTACACTCTTGACAAAGTTTAAGTCGAACATCTACTTACTTAATAAAAGGTCTCATCTCATCACAGTTAAATAGGACATAACTGTATGCTTGTCTGAACTCTATTTCAGACAAATATCTTCCCCTCATAACATTTTTAGGTGTTGGTCGTCCAGGATTGGAGAACATTGACAAGTTCCTACTTGAAGGCACTTCACCACCATTATCATGTCATAGAACACGATTGATCCTCATTCTCAAATGAGGTTCGAAATAGTATGAGATAAATGTTAAGATCTCCTCAACAATATAGGCCTCATATATTGACGCCTCAACTTGTGCCTTATTCTTAACTTTTTTTAAGATTGAACAAGTACCTGCATATATAGAATTAATCAAAAATTATCAATTAAAAAATGAAAAAACGTTTAATTATAAATTACATAGCAACTATAATATCTAACCTCTCGAATGGATACATCCATCTGTACTGGACCGATCCTCCAACTTTTATCTCAAATGGTAAATGTACACAGATGCTCCATTGAGTCAAAAAATGATGGAGGGAATATCATCTCAAGTTTGCATATTGTCTCGACGATATTCGTTTCAAGCCTTTCAATGTGATTAACATTCAACTTGCTGGAGCATATATCTCTGAAGAAATTACTGATCTCCATGAGTGCATCCCATTTGACAACAAATCACGAAAATCTAATAGGATGAGTGTTTGCATAAACACATGGTAGTCATGACTCTCATTCCATATAATCTGCATTCCTCCGTATTAACCAGCCTTGATATGTTCGAGGCATGTTCATCAGGGAAACGCAGACTCTTAAACCATTTGTAGACTAGTAGTTGTGTGTTTTTCTCTAACACAAAGCTTGCTCTTGGTTTTGCGACCTGTGACCCATCACAAACCAACTCCATATTTTTACGGTTACAGAACAACGCTACATCCAATCTAACCTTGATGTTGTCCTTTGTCTTTCCCTTCACATCCATGACGGTGTTGAAAATGTTCTCAAACACGTTTTTTTCAATGTGCATGATGTCAAGGTTATGATGGAGAATATTGGTCTTCCAATAAGGAAGCTCCCAAAAGATACTTCACTTCACCCAATTATGGGTCAAACCAAAACCAGGAAACTTCTGCTTATCTAATTGGAGACCAAACACAATGTCACCGTACTCTAACACAACATCATGCAATTCTTCACCAGAAAGACGTGGGGGTGCAACATTCTTTTTAACTCTGCCAACAAAGAAATCCTTTCTGTTCTTTCTATACCTGTGATTCGGTGGCAAGAAACGACAATAACAGTCAAAAAAAGAAGCTTTACACCTGTTTGTTAGCGTGAATGCCTTATTGTTCTCCATACAGTATGGACATGATAGTTTTCCATACGTGCTCCAACCAGAAACCATTCCATAAGTTGGGAAATCATTGATAGTCCACATCAAAGTCGCTCTCATAACAAAATTCTATTTCCTCGAGATACCATAAATCAAAGCTCCAGAAGACCACAACTACGTCAACTCATCAATCAACGGTTGAAGACAAACATCTATATTCCGCCCCGGACTGCTCGAACCTGGTATGACTATAGATAAAAACATGAACTCCAACCTCATACACATCCATGGTGGCATGTTATAAACCGTCAATATGACCGGCCAACAAGAATAAGGAGCAACAAATAGTTCTTTATGTGTATACCAACACAGGTAATCCTCCATGAACTCTTTGGTTAAAATATGCATCATTACAACATCTTGATGCAGAAACTTTAAATTTTTACACTTCCTACATGGACACCTAATACCACCATCAGAAAAATTTCTCGGGATAGATGTTGTGAAATTAATAAAACCCTGAACACCATTACAATAATCCATCTTCCGCAATCCTTGGGGTGAGTCCCGATACATCTATGAACGATCATCCATGACTTCTATCGAACCTCTATAAAATTATGACGACAACATATATTAATTAACTATGTTACGTAAATAAACATAACAAAAATATTGGTTTGCCCCGACATTATCCAACAAATTAAAAAAACTTTTATGTTAAATATTCATTATTAATTATCAACTATCAACATCCTTACAAATTTATACATATAAAAATTAATGAAAATCACAACTTCACAATAGAATTGATAAAAATAAAAACGAACTCGTTAAACAAGCTATTATTTATTTCATCACAACACATCTAATTCGGTGTAATTCAAATAAAGTTTCAACAATTTACAAACAAATATAATTTGACAAAATCTAAAACAAACTATAACAACTATAAAATTATACATTCATACTACAAGTTTATTTTACAAATAACAATCAAACAAGTACATACGTTAACAAAAAAAATATACTAAAAAAAATTCACATTTAAATCTTAAAACTAAAAAGGATAGATTTACTTACAAAAAATAATAAAATCCACAAGAATGGATGTTATGACCACGTATAAAAGTATAAGAAACTTGAGTGCTTGTGTTGATAAGAGGGGGAGAGTTGGGATGGGTGGTTGGCTGTAGTTTGGGAGGGGAGAGGTGGGATGGGGAAGAAAAAAGGGAAGAAGAAGGAGAAATAGAGGAAGAGAGTGTCAAAGCACAGGTATATATTGACTTTTACTGATGGAATCCCCAACAAAACATGTTTGTCGGTATACCCATTGGTGAGTCCGCCGGTGACAGTGCCACGTCACTGTACGGAGATCTCGGTTTGAATCCCTCAATCATTCCGTCGATAAAATCATCTGGAAAAAAATCCACGTCATCACACCGTTGTAACTTTTCAAAAAAACTAAGTAATCCATCGGGGATACATCTGACGGGCATTGTTTGTCGGTATACACCAATAAAACTGGAGATGGAATTATTTTTGTCGGAAAAAATTACCGATGAAAAAATTTCATTGGTAATTCTATTGCTTTTCGCCGATTTTCTAGTTGTGGATGGTGTGTGATTTCTTAGTACTCTTGAGATCGTCTCGATTGGTGCTTCCTTACCTTGAGGCTTTGTGATGATGATGGTGCTCTGTTATGGATACCAAAACTTATTCTTCTTTTCTTTCTTTTTCTCTCTCTTTCCACACTCATCTCCTCAATTTCCATGTCTGATTCCTTGCAAATATAAAAGTAAGTTGTCATTTTTTAAAATAATCTGACCTTTATTCTTTTTACTACTATTTTTAGCAATAATTATATAAAAACCAAAATAGATGCTCATAAAATTAAGCAAGAACCAAATGCCAAGGTATTTGTTTGAGACCGTGATAAAAAAAAAAAAGCAAATGAAAACAAATGATGAAGCCCAATTCAAAATTAATAAAATATTGAAGGGTAAAATTGAAAACAAAAAACAAACTTGATGTTTAAGGATGAGATTGAAAAAAAAAATCAATAAAAAATAAAGGGTAAAAAAAGGTCTAGCATGCAGGATTAGTGGCCAAACACTTATGAGTCTTTCAAAAATACATATGTGCACAGGCTTGTGATAGTACCACGAGCCAAGGTCTTTGTTTTTTTTTTTTTCTCTTTTTAAAAGGTTGATGACATATCGTCTACTCCTTAAAAAGATAATAATAATAACACCAGTTGACGCGTCATTCAATATTGCGACAGAGAAAGCATCATCCACTTGCTTATAATCTGACCAAAATAGCAATGCCCAGAAGACCAAATGTTTTTTTTTTGTCAAAAAATCCTTTTATTCAACCTAGATTCAACTTAAAACACATATTAAACACTCCTTGGACCTAAAAAAAAAAAAACAATTAATCATTAAAAAAACTACAAAAAGGATTACAAAATTACAAAATCAAACAAGAAAAAAATCATCTATCAACCCTAATCTATATTCTCTAGCAATATTAAGGTCTAAAAAAACCTCAATTTGACCCCCTATTCAAATAGAACTCGTCAACCCCAAAATCAGTCATTTTTGTTATCAAATTGTGGTGAACTGGCAACTTTCTCTTTCCTTTATCATTTTTAATTGTGGCGCACAAAGAGAACTTTCTCTCTTCTCTCTCAAGCTTCGGTACTAAAATATTAAGAAAATGAACCGTTAGACCAATATTAACATTATAAAGCTGAAAGAAACTGTAAAGAAAGAAAAAGAAAAGTAAGTGGACTAAATAAAACTTTTTCTAGTGAATCTGAGATTGGCCATAAGATTTCTTCTTGTTTTACTCTTTGATCCTTTTTTGTTAAATATTTTCTTTCCTTAACACATTTTAAGATATCGGTAATTAATTTAGTCATAGAAGGGGGGCTATAATTGAAAAAACAAAAAATTGAAGAACAAAACAAAAAAAAAAAGCTGTTACTGTGGATTGTTTATTTATTTAATGTGTAGCCTTCTACTAGAAAATAACAAAAATCCCTAATGAAATGCCTCAAGATTAAACCTCGAAATTTTCACTGTGCAAACTTCAAACGGCCTGCATGCAAATTTAGGGAGAGCAGTACAATTATTCTTCATTATGTTGTCGAAAACCTGCTCAACATCCCTTGAACAAAAGTAAGAAGCAGAAAAAAAAATATATAGTGATTGTAGACAGCCACATTCGAAAGGGGGAGAATTGTGCTTGTAGGTATCTATATGATATTAGACAGGAACTTTGCTTTATTAATTTGTTCTTTTATTGTGGTCGAATAAACTATCATCTCAACTTATCTACCGAATAACTTTATCTTGCTCGAACTTAAATAATATTCCTTAAATTAATTTAAAATATAAATGAATTTTAAAAAAATTGATAAATTTACTTACTTGTTGTAACAAAATTTCCCATGAAATTAAAATAAAAGAGAGACATTGACACTAATAATAGATGTAGATCAACATTATTAACTTGTGGTTGCTAGATTTGTGAGGATAGTGGTCGGCTTCATGAGAAAATAGAGGGAGGGCTTTTTTATTTCAGAAAGAAAAAAAAAATAAAGCGGGGAAGATAGAAATGTTGGGCTTTAATTCATTTAAATTTACTGACAAAATATTTTTTGAAAAATACTAGTGAAATTGTTGATAGATTTTTTTATTTTATATATTCCATAAAAAATTACTAACAAAATATATTTGATCATTATTTAAACGGTAATTATCTATAGAAATATTTCATTAGTATTTTTGTTTTAAATTATTAATGAGATATTTTTCATTGGTATTTATTAATTTTTTGATATATATATATATATATTTTTTTTTACTTGAGTAGAGAATAAATTGAATGACAAGGACAAGATTAATTTGTAGACGTACCAGTGAGAAGCCGCCCCACTGAGTTTTGTTTTTTGTCATTGACAAAAATCATTATAATTCATTTTTGTATCGATAACCTATCTTGCTCGACCTCGACCTCGACCTATCTTGCTCGACCTCGACCTCGACCTATCTTGCTCGACATTCATCCCAACTTATTTACAGAATAACTCTATCTTGCTCGACCTCAAATAAAATTATATATAAATTAAGCTAAAATATAAATGGAGTACAAGAAACTAAGATTTGTTTGTACACAGAATATAGAACAGGGTACGTATCGATATGATTGTAGTACAGAAGCTTGCTTTATTAATTTATTCTTTTATTGTATCGATATGATTTGTTCTTTTAAATGGCCAAAATCAATATAATTCCTTTATGATTGGAATAGAAATTGAGAGGACATTCATTCCAACTTATCTGCAGAATAACTTTATCTTTCTCGACCTCAAATAATATTCCCAACAAGAAGGAGAGAAAAGCAGTTTATGCACCGAGGGTCTTGGCCCGGCGGTGGGAGGGGCTTGTCTCCTCCTATTACTCCTGGGTTCGAGTTCTTATGTATATGCCTGTCATCCCCGCGGTGCCTTACATGTCCACTGGATTTACAGGGTGTTCAGTGGGCCGTGGGATTAGTCATGGTGCGCGCAAGCTGGCCCGGACACCCACGTAAATCAAAAAAAAAAAAAAAAGCAGTTTATATCCAAGGATAATGGATAATTAAGTTCTAGTCTACGTTTAATTTCTTTAAATAATTTAATTGTGATTTTGTTTTTTAACTTGGACTTGTCTAAATTAATTCACGTAACAAACAAACACATAAAAAACTGGAGAAATGGATAATTAATTCGAGTATTTTTATTATATAAAACTAAAAAAAAATCTGGTTACCTTAAGTATATTTTTCATTATTTATAAGTTTTATAAATTAATGATTTGTTGTTTTCCTTGGAACTCGTTTTGGGTAATCAAACCTTCCGTAATTTTTGAAAAGTGAATTATAATTTCTTAGGTAATATTTTATTCTTGAAAAGTAAATTATTTTTTAATATCTAATAGTATTATATAAAATAAATTAAAAAATATTTTCTAGTGTTTTACTATGTCATGGAAATTAAGTTAAAAAATAAATTGTTAACATTTTTTTTTCAAGTTTATTAAAATAATAAGAAACAAATCTTACAAATTAAAAAGTTGAATAAGAATAAAATTGAAAAAAAAAATCAAATTTCATAAATTATCTTAAATAAAATAAATAACAATCAAAATAATAGAGATCAAATTTAACACATAAAAAATTGAAAGATGATGAAATTAAAAAAATTAAAATTTTAAAAATTATTTCAAATAAAATAAATAAAAATAAAAAAATAAGGACCAAATTTGATAGATAAAAAATTTCAATTAAAAAAATGATAAGAGAAAAAAAAATAACAATCATAAAATGAGGACCAAAGTTGATTCAAATTAAATCAAATTCTAAGGGATGAAATTGAAAAAAAAAATTCAAAACAAAATAAATAACAATAAAAAATTTAAAGATCAAATTTTATATGATCAGTAAATAACATGACATTTCTAAACTTTTCACAACTTCTGAAAAGTATTTTCCACTCAAAATAAAAGGAAAATATTTTTCTATAAACCAAGCCAAATTTTTCTTTGACTAAAAAGTGTTTTTCATTGATTAATTTTTCTAATGACAAACAAACAAAGAAAAAGTGATTTCTAGAAAACTATTTTTCGTGCAATATACAGAATCTTATTGTTTTAGACTTTTAGGTTAAAACTATTAATGAGACGACGGGTAAATAATTTTGAATTACTCAATCATATAAATCAAATTTTAATAAAAGAAAACTAAATTAAGTTGGATATAGGGGAAAAATCAGGATAATTTAAATACCTATTCAAAAAGTCAATTTTTAAAACAATTTGCTAGAACACTTATCCTGGGGATGACAATTTCATGATGGGATAATTAAACAAGTTATCAAAGCAGGAACTGTGAACTCTAAAATAATGATGGAATCCGAGTCAGAGAATGGCTCTCAAATAGGGAATCTTATTCGATCAGATCTCATTGTGTTATCAGCTGCTCAAATGCTACTGTCAAATATTGATTTACATTTACCACTCAAAGATATTTATCAGCATCTCCTGAACATTGGGCATATTACCTTGATTCCATCATATCTTATAAAATCATCATTCACTAGATAGTACAATTCAAGTGAGAAGTGTGAACATCGTGATGGGATCCTCGACCATTCATTTAAAAGTTACAAAACAATTCAAAAATATAAAAAAATAATTTAGAACTAAAAAAATTAAAATTTTTCAAAAGGTGTCAATCTATTCCACAAACTTCTATAATCTTCTTGTATTTTTCAATAGTCTAGAATTCTCTAAAAATTTTGTTTATGTTTTAGACAAAAATATTTTTCCTCTTTCTTGTTTTAGAAATTCAAATACATTTGATGATGATGATGATGATGATGATGATGATGATGATGATGATGATGATGATGATGATGATGATGATGATGATCACCATCATCATCATGATGATGATGATGATGATCACCATCATCATCATCATCATCAATCAATTAATCAATTAATCATTAATCAATCATCATAGGATTATAGTAGTCGTCGTCGTCATTATCATTATCATCATCATTAAAAATTATAAAATACCCAAAACTTGGCCAAAATGTGGGAAAAAAAATTGATATTTTTTTTTAAAAAATTATTGGGATAAAAAATTGAACTTCTATGTTTAGGGATTTCAGAAGGTGATAAAAATAAATCTACAACTTAAGACATGCTTTTGTTAGGAATTGAGCTCGGAAAGAGTGATAAAAATTGTCTATGTTAAATCAATAAACAATTAAGGATTGCTAAAAGCATTCTTGAAAGATTTCACTAAAAGCATTGCTAAAGGAATGTGCATTAAGTTCTTTATTAATTAAAAAACTTCAATCAAATATGATAAATTAACAAATTGAACTTAATGGTTAGATTGTGATGCTAAAAGATTTTAGAATCAAAGTGAGAATAATTTAAAAACTTAAGGATTAAAATGAAAAGAATGGAAGTTCGAAAATGTATCTTTTAAATTTATGTTTTCAAACATATGGTTGAGGGTTTAATCATATGTTCAGTTTTGGACTTGATTTATTAATTTATTTTCTTTCCTTCAAAAGTTTTGAAGATTTCATTATATTTTATGGATAAATAATAGTAAAATGTTAATTATTTGCTACTGAACACTTTAAAATAATATTTGTTTTTATTTTAAAAAAATATTTTTAACATCAACACATCAAAACAATATAAAAACACCGAAGAAATTAATTTAAATAAAAAAATCAATTTTATTTTTGTAATAAATTAAGTTAAATTTGAGTTTCTTATTTCATGAGATTTTCAATGAGATTATGTGATAGAAGCATATAAATAAAAGAATGATTTTATATTTTGGGACAAATAAAAGCAATTACAGGAGAACAGATGGAATGATAAACATTTTTTTAATTAAATAAATTAAAATTAAAAAACAATTATTAATATATACAAGTTTCAAACTTAAAAAACAATTACTTGAAATATAAAATCTTTCTTGAATCCCCGCAGTATCTAACTCCATCTAAAGGCTTAGAATATAGATCAACTAATATTTTTTTTTGTTTTACTAAGAAAAACAAACTTGATTTCTCTAATTATAGGCTTAAACTTTTCAACAGTTCCAAGTACAATTAACAACATGAGCCGATAGAAAGCTACCATTGCAAATAACATGGCGAGATCCATCCACTTCGAGTAACGCATTTCCACCTGCCATATAATTCTCAAAATTTCTTCACCTTTTATGTAAGCAGGCCCTCCTCCTTGCAGTACTTGACCATTAGGAAATGTCAGTCCTTCAAACTCGTTTTTAAAGAGCCCCTGGTACGCATATCTATGGAAAGCAATGTAGTATAACGGATATCTCCAGAAAACTAAGGGAAGATCATGCGGCAGCCGAAAGAAACCGCCACTTAGTATCATTAACCCTTGGATCCCTGCTCCTGTTATTAGACCCATCAGGAAATTTGGCATGATGCTTGCAACAATCAGCATTAGGCTTTCCACCAGCATCATACAGGCAAGGAGTGTCAAGGCAAAGTAGATGAACTGTGCGCAACCTTGTTGGAGGCCAACAAGGTAGTAAGTTATTGCTCCGGGAATCAAAGATATAACAAGCAAGAAGGGTGTTGAAGAAACTGTGTTGCCGACAACAAATGCAGCCGACTGATAATGTCCGTTTAATCTTTCCCGTTGAAAAACCTGACTTGAAATGGAAGTAATTACTTGCTAAATGCTACTACTTCCAGGGACAGAATACTTGATATGTTGTTATGAACTAACCTTCATGTCCTCCACAAATGAAGGGAAACCCCCAATAGCCATGATTGTCAAGAAGGAAGCAGTGAACATAAGCAGTGAACCTCTTGCCTATGAAGCAGAACAATTAATCATGACTTAATTTTTTTTCACAGGCAGTAATTTCTCACACTAAAACAAACAATGACTTAGTACTTGCCTGTATCGAGCTGTAACCAGAGCCTATGTCATAGAAAACGGATCCTAAGCCTGAACATAACGCAATATAAATGGCCAGACGGAGCCAGTAGTAGCCTAGATCTCGATACATGTTCACAAAAGACCTTCTTGTGAGAATGAGGCACTGGGAAATGAAGTTAGCCTGGCTGCCCTTCTTTAGTTCTTCCCTTTCCTAAAATGCATATACAGATGCAGACTAATACATTAACAAGTATAAAACTTTAGCCTGCTGAAAATATTATGTTTTCATTGCTACTTAATGTGTCTATAGCCCTACTCACCAAGCTACATATTTCTGCTACTTGTCTTTGGATTTGCTGGCAAGTATGTGATGATTTATATGATCTTACAAGAAAATTGATTGCTTCCTCGGTGGTTTTCTTTGCATGGAAACCTTGATCCATGTCCTAACAACAAACAAATTATCTTAGCCAAGAACAAATGATATATATTCTGAATATAAAACGAAAACAGCAATATCTCCAAACAAGATTAATTTGTCACGATTCACTGTGCAAACCTCATCAAAATCTGTGTTGATTGTGTGTAGGTAATGATCAGATGGGTTTTGGTGACTCGGGCAAGGGAAACCGTTCAATTCGAAAAACTACAGTCAAAAGTAAAACAAGTCATGAGCTATTAGAGCTTTAAGAGCTGAAATAATTTTCCTAAAATAATTTGATGGCAAACGAAATATTGACATAAATGTACCTTATTAGCTCTATCAGAGCGACCAAAGTATATTGTTCGTCCTGAAGACAGAAGGCATAGGTTGTGAAAGAGCTGAAAGACTTGACTGCTAGGTTGATGAATGGATGCAATAATTGTCATTCTGTCTTGCTTAGCAAGATCGACCATTCGTTTCATAACATAATATGATGCAGCACTGTCAAGTCCGCTTGTTGGCTCGTCGAGGAAAAGAAGCTTCGGCCGAGTTAAAATCTCTATGCAAATGCTCACTCTCCTCTTCTGCCCACTACTTAGGCCCTTGTTGTTCCATCCTCCTATTCTTGTGTCCATTGAGTCTTGTAACCCCATCTCTTTTATTGTCGTCTCTGCTCGCTCTTTTTTCTTGCTTAATGACATTGAATTGGGTAGTTGGAGTTGAGCAGAGTAGAAGACAGCTTCTCTTACAGTTAGTGTCCATGTTATAACATCGTCTTGAGTCACATAAGCCTAAGTTGACATGACATAAATGGATCGTACATTAGTGAGACCAAAGCACATTTTGCTTGTGATCAGAAGGGATCAAACATGAAACAAAGTTTATGTGAACACAAGGGCATGTACAAATTGAATGCCTAGCTAGAAAAGAAGCAAGAAGAGATTAATTCAAGTAAAATGTATATCAAGCACAGTCTACTGTGCATGTAGCATTAGGATCAATTTCCAATATCAGTGATCAGAACTCTGCAACAATTTGAAGTTCAAAAGGCTAGTTTTCATACCGAAGTCCCATATGCCAATGGCTGTTTTCGACCATTGATTAGAACTTCTCCAGTATGCTTTGTGCTGGAATCTAATCTCCCTGGGAAGAGTACTGTATTATATCAGAGTTATGCTTACAGCACATTGAAGAGTGAAAAATTCATCAGTAAAATAAATTCTTAATGCTGTCTACAGGATCTCTATGTTCTTTTCTGTTTTTTTGCTCTGAACTGTTGATCAAGTACAATCCATCTCTCAACAATTACACAATGCTTTCTTGAACTAATATACAAGTTTCTTGACTAAATAATTTCCCTTGAACCTAAAACAAATATAAAAAATGAAAAAAAATATATTCTTAATGCTTTCTTGAACTAATATACAAGTTTCTCGACTAAATAATTTCCCTTGAACCTAAAACAAATATAAGAAATGAAAAAAAATATATTCTTAATGTGCTTGGAGTAATAACTTAATGGATTCAATACGAACACACACAATGGAATTGGTAGAAATTTAATGCAATTTTTTTTAATTATTTATTTTATGTATGTGTTCATGCTGCTTTCGTTTAAAAATTTTCGTTATATATATCCCTTTACTCACAAATAATTTTGTCTTTCCATTTCCAAACAGGGTTTTAGTGACAATATTGCAGAGGTCAAATCTTAAGTTGATTTTGGCGACACCGATTTGTCGCTAAAATCTTTTAGCGACACAATTCATCTCCATGCATAAGATTGTTTTCATAAGGTAGACATGATTTAATTTATAAAAAAAAAAAAAGAGCAAAGGGATTATAATTGTACGGGAAAATTTCAATATGATCACTGTGCAAAACCTATATTTTCTATCCCATCCAGGTCCAATCCAACCCACCATAGCATTGAGCCTTGGCTTTAGAAAATTTAGAAATCCAATGGCTTGGTTAATTGGCTTTGAACCAGTGTTTTTAAATGCGGTTCAAGACTCGGGTCATGGGTTTTGACCAGGTCATCGGGTTTTGACCGGGTTACCCAAGTCAACCCTAATTTTTTTATAAATCAAAACGACGTTCTTTTAGTAAAAAATAAGAAAAATAGTCAACGGGTTGCAACCGGATTTTTGACCGGGTCACCGGGTCAACCAGGTTTTTAACTACCTTTATTTTTTCATAAACCAGGTCCGGTTCCAGCCCCAGGTGGGGTTGACTCGTCGGGCCAGATTTTAAAACTATGCTTTAAACTTGTTTGGCATCATAATAAAGATGAAATATATTAAAATAATATTTTTAAAATTTATTTTTAATATAAATACATCAAAAAAATTTAAAAATATCAAAAAAAATCAATTTAAAATAAAACAAAATCATTTTTTTTAAAATACAAACAAACGATGCCTTCAATCAATAATCATCCCTATAGAAGGGTTCGATGAAATTCACTTCGTGGAAATATAAGAAATAATTTAAGTATTTTTGTTTCTGACAAAACCTAAAAGATGGCTAGAAATGTTTTAAAAAAAATGGTGTATTGATGATTAAGATAGTGAAAGAGTGGTAGGTAGCTGGTGGTGAACAATACATGATGGAGTTTTAAAAAAAATCAATTCAATTCCAAAATAAATAAATAAATAAATAAAATTATTTGGTTCTTTCTTAATTGATTGGAGCAATCAAGTTTGAAACATAATCAATAACCACAAACACAAGGATTAAGAAGGTTATTTTTCCAACATATGAAAACAAAAATGCCCTTGATGTTTATAATGTGTGGCATTGTCTTTTGGTGAATCTAGCTGGCTTATAGCTCTGCTCCAAAAGGAATAGTCTTAAGCATATTTTTGAAACCTGGTTCAGCCCGGCGGGTCGATTTGAGACTGGAATCGAACCGGGTTGAAAAAAAAATAGAGTAACAAAAAACCCGGTGTGACCTGGCTGACTCAGCGGGTTGACCCGATGACCAAGTTGACCCGGTCAAAACCCGGTTGCAAATCGTTGATTTTTTTTTTTACTAAAACAATGTCAATTTAATTAAAAAAATAAATTGACCCAACCGACCCAGTGACCCAGTCAAAACCCAGTGATCCGATCAAAACCCAAAATCCAGGTTTTTAACCGAACCGGGTCTGAAAACTATGTTCTTAAGACCTTAATTAAGAGACTTTCATGTTAAGATTCAAGAATCTGGATTTCTCAATTAATAATTAATATATATAAAATAAAATCTTATATATATATATATATATATATATATATATATATATATATATATATATATATAGTTTATAGTTATCCCCTTGACTACTCAATAATTGGTATAGAGATATGTGTGCATGAATATAATTAATTAATCATGCAGTATCTAATTTCAGGAGTGTCTAACACCCGTGAAGGCTGCAAGCATTTCCTTGATTCCTTCACCGGAAAAAAGAAATCGATGCATGTGATCAAAGAGAAAATAATTGAAAAGTTTCCTGGGGAAAAGAAAGAGAAAAGGAAAATTACCAGCTAGTGCGTCAAGAAGAGTAGTCTTGCCGCAGCCCGAAGGACCCATGATTGCCAAGACCTCCCCAGGCCGAGCATAGCCGGTGAGTCCTTGAAGAATGGATCTGCACCCATGTTTCCTATCTGAAACCGTCACCCCAAGGTTCTCCCATGTTATTGAAACATCCTTCCGGTGGACATCCCGACAGCTTCCAAAGGCTGGGCCATTTTCCAAGTCGCCTGCCTCCATAGATTCGTCATTTGGAGACAATGCACTGTGGTCTGTTTCGTAGTTGGAGCTAGGTGATGAAGAAGCCATGCAAGTCTTGCCGTCAGCAGGCAACTTAATCATGCTGTGTGAAAAGGGATTATGCATTGTGATTTAAGGATGTTCTAAGCTTAAAGGAATTGGCGTGTGGAATCTCTGTACACAGCACGTAAAGACAACTCAGAGCCCTCGTAAATGGAGGAAAAGAAGGCCACTTGTGACTTTGGGGAGATTTTTACTCTCTCTTTTGTCGGGGGATAACTCCATTTTTGTTAAGAGTTAAGATATGAGCTGAATAAGAACAAAATCATGTGACATTTGACCGTAAATTCATTGCTAAGATCAAAATTGATGATGCTTGTCCCACTTGGGTTAAGGATTGAGAATTAAGCTTATGACCTTCAAGTGTGACTTTTTTAAGATATCTTTTTCATAACAGAGGTTCAAAGATATAATTCTTTTGAGTTGTCTCCTACATAATGTTTGAGACATCATTATCAATAATGTGTTGAGAAAAGGCATTGATATAACCTAATTAAAGTCTCAATTCTTTTCTCCAAAATTAAATAAGCACATAACATAAATTTTAATATTGAAAATCCGGGTGTGGAAAAAACAACGAAATTATAGTCTACTTAATGTTTTTTACTAATAGGATCGCAAAGTTCTTCTCTAACTTGGTTGGAAGATATATATCAAATTAAATATTAAATTCATAGTTATAAGAATGGATTTTATCATCAACAACAACAAAAAATGACTAAATCTCATCAATTAGATCTTTGTAAATACCCATAAGGGAAAGCTTTGCAACAATTAAAATTATGTAGTTGAAGAGCTTATTATTCGGAATATTGTATCAAAATCTCATTAAATCAAATAACAAATCACCATTGGATAATCAGATAATCAAGGCTGAAGAACACATTTTTTTCTTCATTCTATCTCACTTTTTGGCAAAAATCTCTCATTCTCTTTTTTTTCTTTTGTATATATTAGCTCACAATGAAAATAAGCCAAAGTTGGCCTTTTTATACCTAGTTATTTATATGACCTAAGCCTTTGTCCTTATTATTTTTCTTAGTTTATATGGGTTATAGCTCAAAAAAAAATGGACCAAAACCCAATAATTATCCCCCTTCTGAATCATCTGAGGGGCTTCACTAAGCTTGTTTGCTTTTTATAAAACTCAAACTTTTCTCTTGATAAAGGCTTGTTCATTATATTTGATATATTGTCTCGGTATAGATCTTTTCAACAACAAAAGACTTCATCTCTGTAGCATCTTGAATCCATTGGTATCTAACATCAATGTGTTTTGATCTTGAATGAAAAGTAAGATGTTTAATGAGATGGATCATACTCTAATTATCATAGTGCAACATAAAGTTCTCATGCACTAGATCAAGTTCGTGTAAGAGTTCTTCATCTACAACTCCTTTAATAAGAGCAATGTATTTAGCCTCTACCATAAAACTGCTCCTTCTACAAAAGTCATTAAGCATCTCGATGTGGACTTTCTAGCATCAGCATCGCTAGTCAAATCTACATTTATGTATACATTTAGTATAGGTTCACCATTACCAAAATATAAGTTGAAAGTGAAAGTACCTTTGAAATATTGAAGTATTTATTTCACTGTTGACCAATGTTTTTTACCACGATTAATGAGAAGTCAATTGACCACACCAACAACATGAGCTAAATCCAGTCTCATACAAGTTATGACATACATTGAGTACCAACTACTTATACATAAAAAAAACCTTATTCATCTTCTTTATTTCTTCATCACTTGTAGGACAGTATTTAGAACTTAGCTTAAAGTGACTTGTAAATGGATAATAAATAGGTTTGAACTTGCTCATGTTGGATTTCTTAAGTATTTTTTGAACATATATATCCTAAGATAGCCAAAGTTTTCTCTTTTTCATCTCACTGGTAATCTTCACGCCAATAATCTATTTTTTCAATCCTGAGTTTTTCATTGCAAAAGACTTGCTTAACTTTCTTTTAAAATTTTGGATCTTCTTAGCATAATAGCCAACAATCAATACATCATCCACATATAAAAAAAAATGAAGTTACCATCAAGATACCTTTTTATAAAGACATAATGATCAGAAGTGGTCCTACCATAACCATGCTCTACCATGAAAGAATCAAACGTATTGTACCATTTCATTAGAGTTTGTTTCAACCCATACAAACTCTTTTTAGCTTGTAAACTAAGTGCTTTTTTTTTCACTTTAAACCCTTCATACTTCTCCATATAGATCTCCTCATCTAAGTCACCATGGAGAAAATTTGTTTTCACATCTAGTTGTTCAACTTCAAGATTCAAATTAGTAGTTAAACTAAGCACAACTCGAATTAAAAACATCTTCACCATAAGTGAAAATATCTTTTCAAAATCGATACCCTTCTAACTAAAATCTTTCACAACCAATCTTGCCTTATACCCTGATTGTGAGAGATTTTCTTTAATTTTCAACCTAAACACCTATTTTTTCTTAAATGCTCTTTTGCTTTTAAAAAGCTTCATTAACTTGAAAGTGTGATTCTCATATAAGGATTTCATTTCTTTTTGCATGGCTTTCAACCACTCATTTTTCTTTTCATATGACATAGTTTCATCAAAGCATTATAACTCTCCCTTGGAAATAACTAATACACACTTGTGAGAAGAATATTTTGTTGAAGCTTGGTAAGGTATAGTGGACCTCTTTAATTGTAGCTCATTGAGAGCTTTTTGAATAACCTATTTAAGAATAACAACATCATCATCATTATTAGTTGGCTTAGGATTGTCAACTAATAGTTTAAAAGGCAAACCACAATTATCATCGTTTTGAAAATCTCCTTAATAATTAAAAAGTATCAAAGGAAATTGTATGATAGGTCTTGGATAAGAATTAGAATGAATGAAATTAGTAAACTTTATTTTCTCCTTTTTATCAAAATCTTCAATGTTTTAATCTTTAAAGAGGACAACATCTCTACTTATAACAAATTTCTCCTCTTTTGTATCCCATAACCTATATCCAAACTATTCTTCTTCAAAAACCAAGAAAACACATTACTTTATCTTGTTGTCAAGCTTAGACATTTTATCTTTAGGAACATGAATAAATGCCTTGAAACCAAACATTTTTTTCCTTTCCACGCTCTCTCTAGAATATCAAAGCTAAGACAAACTGATAAGGAAAGGTTGATCATGACAACTATAGTCTTCATTGCTTTACATTAAATGGATTTAGACAACTTTATATGAGAAAGCATACATTTAATTCTTTCAACAATGGTTCTATATTCTTTCAGCCACTTTATTTAGTTGTTAATTTTTTAAACTATATTTTCGACCTTAATACCATGTTCCATATAATACTTCTTAAAAAGATCCTTGTATTCACCACCACTATCAATTTAAACACAATTCAGTTTTCTACCAGTTTTCCTTTCAGCTTTGGCAAGAAAATCCTTAAAATACATCAAGCACCTAATCTTTAGATTTCAAATAAGTGGCACAAATCTTTAAACAATAATCATCAATAAAACTAATAAGGAATAAATCACCTCTAAGAGACTTATCAGTCATAAATTAAATATCAGTATGAATCAAATCAAGAACATGTGAAGGTGATCTTTTAAATGCAACTTTATGTTGTTTACCAACTAAAAAATGAGTGTAAGTGTCATCTTCTTGGAAAGGATATGAAGACCTTTTCTCACTCAAGAATTTAAGTTGTTTATATCATTAATCAGTAAAGCCATCTTTATTTGCATTCATCTTCCTCTTAATCACCTTGACTTATGACATATAAAGATTAATTTTTTTTCTCTTTAGAAAAAAATCAAAGAACTTTTAAAGTGCTTCCATTTACTATCTTTAAAATAATTATGATAGCCTTTTTTTTTACCAAGTGTACTTGTAGAGATCAAGTATAGCGCATATCATCCACATGTTTAGCATCTTTGAGTTATAACATGCACTTGGTATTGGTTTTAACCAGATGTCTTTAATTTTCATAACACTAACCATCCCTTAATTTCTCATTCTATCTTAACCAAATTAACAGCAATGTAGGATGTAAAGAAATCTCATCAAGGTGTAACAGGGTAAGAAATAGTTGAATTCGCAACCCAAATAGTATCTTGACATGCAAGATTAACACAATCATTATTATAAATAATGGCAACATCATCGTAAAAAACAATTGCAGTTGTACTATTTTTTTTATTTTTTCTTTGTTTTTACCCTCTTGTATTTTCTACAATCCTTTTTAATATACTTAGGCTTATTACAATAATAACACTTACTCCATTCCTTTATTGAGATCTTCCTCTAGGTTTTTATTTGTCTTTTCTATCATTGGATTCTTTATCTTACTTTCCACGATAAAATTTACTTTGGTTTCTCCCCTAACTTTCTATAACAAGTACATTAGACTCATAAGTGTATCTCTTTTTCATCCTTTATTTTTTAGAATATTTTCCTTCTTTGTCTTTAAAATGAGCTTTTCATTTGGAGTAGAATTACTAAGTGACACCATCGAAGTCTCACAACTATTTAACAATGAACTCAATAGGATTAGTGCTTGTATATCATTGACTAACTTAAGAACGATTTTCATTCCAGGCCATATCTAAAAAGGTGCCCCCTCTTCCCGTTCTACTATCCAAAAAAACGCCGACCATTCTAAGTTCTGAGGTTGGTTCAGATAAGACCAGACCAAATCGGCTGGATTTGTGGAATCTGAACGGATCAGATCCAATCGGATATGATCGTAGCTTTGAGTTCAGGTGTCGTAACGCGGCCAGGCAAGAATTTTCTTCTTTGTGGAGTCAACTCATCTTCCCTTAAGCGGAACACATGGTCTACAGGGTCCCAAAATCTTGAAGCAACTCTTTTAGAGTTAATTTCTGAGGAGACCTGAACACTATGCAGCCCAAGACTAAAGATATGGTCATGACCACTCCAGCATCAGGCCACCGGGGAGACAGGAAGCGAGAAAAGTCCATAGCTAGTCGCTGCTCACCCCTTGCTTGTTCGATTGGGGGAAAAGCACCAAACAATCCGTACTGGGGAATACTTGAAGAAGGAAAAACTTCCTTAGCGAAGCGGGAAAGGAAGTCTAGAGAATATGGCTCCTAAACTTTTGATTCCCACTTTAGCTGACAGTTATGCGGTGTGGAATAGCCAATTCCCTGCTTGGAACTAACGATGATTCATCAAGGATAACTAATTCAGAAACCCTCAGAAGTCACTTTGTGCACCGAGGCATCTTTACCCCCTTTGTACTTCAAATTCACAAGGTGTTTGATCGCAAAAACTTTATTTTATGCACACTTATTAGCAAATATTTCTTTCAAAATCTTCCAAACTTTGTAATGGTCATGTTTGTGAGAAATATGGTTAATGGACTTAAAAGATACTCATTTTCTTTCAAAATCTTCATTTTGCCTCCTTTGGTAGGCTTCTTTCATTTGCACTTTAACACCAAAGACAAATTATTGCAATAAAGGTGATCCTTCATTAATGTCTTTCATAGGAAACAAATGGAGAGAGTGAGCTTTATCATGCCTAAATCTTCCTTTTTTATTTTAGCTGCAGAAGAAAATCAATCTCCACAACCAAACTTTGATACCACTTTATTGAGAAAAGGGGTCAATATAACTAAATTCACAATCCACAAGTCTTAATTATTTTCCCTCTTTATATAATTAAAATAGGGTTAACCAATCAGCAAAAACTAAATGCAAAAATTAAATAAGCACACAACATAAGGAATTTTTACAACAAAAACCCCAGTAGAGAAAAATCATAAGATCGTAGTTTAATCAAACTCTTCTATTAGTTCAAATAATGGGATCACAAAGTCCTTTCCTAGCTCAGCTAGAGGATATACACCAAATCACTAAATTCATCATCACAATGATGGACTTCATCAACAATAACAAAGAAAAATGGTTAAATCTCATCAATTAGGTATTTTAGAAATACCTAAAGGTGGAAGCTTCTCAATGATCAACATCGTCTAAGTTAAAGAGCTCATTGTTAAGAATAATATATCAAAATCACATCTTAATTGGGTAACAAATCATCGCCCAATTAAAACACAAAGATCTGTCTGTATGTGACCGAAAGCTCTCATTTTATCTTTTGTAAATGTTGGCTTATAATGAAAATAAGTCAAAGTTGGCCTTTCTAGACTTGGTCACTTATATGACTTAAAAGGGCTTTAAGTCTTGGTCTTTTTTTTCTTAGTTTATATGGGTTATAGCCTAAACAATAAGGAATTGAACCCAACAATGTGTTCTCGTCCTTAGTTATAATAATACCAAGAGTATGGGCAATGTGGGCCCACTATATTGCAGGTCGGATCAAGTTTTTTTAATTTAAAAAAAAATGTCTAGAATGCAGGGAACTTTTTGGCATTGTAATTAAACCTGGCTAAAGGGGTCAAACTTTAAACATTCCAACCTAGCTTTATACTTAACTTGGGTTTCAAATTAAATTGGAGTTATTCTAACATGACCCAATTATTTTAATAAATCTAAAGATAACTTGAATGGCTAGTAAAAACATGGTTTAACTTTAAAAAAAATTAAAAAAACATTTTTTCTATAAAAATAAATACTAAAATAATAATATATTGGATTGATTCGGGCTTCACAACCTAACATGTCAAACCAATACCTGAAATCATTAAGGAAGGTTATGTTTAAAAGCCATCTAGTTATGCAGCATATTTTTGGAAGTTCCAAGTATATATATATATTTTTTTTAACTCCTAAACTATTGTAGGATTTGTATTTTGATTACCCTAATGTAGGGGTGATCATTTTCGGTTCGGTTCGGTTTTTATCAAAAAAAGTAACCAAACCGAAATTTTTTTTAAAAAAAAAAAAAACCGAAACCGAACCGAAACCGGGTCAAACTGGCCGGTTTCGGTTCGGTTTTTTAGGGCAAAAACCGGTTCAAACCGGTTTGGCTCGGTTTTTCCGGTTTTGGCTCGGTTTTTCCGGTTTTGGCTCGGTTTTCTCGGTTTTGGCTCGGTTTTTTCCGGTTTTGGCTCAGTTTTTTTCGGTTTAGCTCGGTTTTTTCGGTTTGGCTCCGTTTTGGCTCGGTTTTTCCGGTTTGGCTCAGTTCTGGCTCGGTTTGGCTTGGTTTTTTTCCGGTTTTTTGTCGGTTTCGGTTCGGTTTGGTTTTTTCGGTTTTTTGTTTATAAAACCGAAACCGAACCGAACCGGCCGGTTTTTTCAAAAAATTAATCGGTTTTTTTTTTCGGTTCGGTTTTTTCGGTTAATTTTTTTCCGGTTTTCTCGGTTTAATCGGTTTTCCGGTTTTTTTGCTCACCCTACCCTAATGGTATTTTAATTTAAAATTTTAATTAATAAATTATTTTACAATGAAAAATCATAACATAACAAACAAACTCCAAAACATAATATTTTTTTAAAATATATATATATATATATATATATATATATATATATATATGTTCATAAAAAATATATTTTTCGCATCAATATGCCGATCTAGCGAGTTGTTTATCCTGCATGTATCACTTATCCATTGCTATGGCTAGCTACACACACCACGATGAAGTCGAATAATCATAGTTACTGTTTTAGCTGTTTTCTTAGGATAAGGAATCAACAAATAATGTCATATATCATCTCTTTTTTATTATCCTCATAAAACTTAATGTTAGGGCTGTAATTGTTAAGGGGTATTGATCCTCATAACTTGACTTCAAGGATGAAATTAGTTTTCCCTTTCTTTTTTTCAATTTGAATTACTTGTATTTTTCTATGCTAATAAGAACAGTAGTTTTATTTAGATTGAATTGAGAATGCATTTATGATATTATTTTAAATATATGATTTAATCCCTTTTAATTTATAAATTAGTTTAAAAAAATATTCACTTCTTGTTTGACAAACCGTATTTATAAATCTTATCTAAGAAATTAACTAAATAGAGATATAAAGTAATGGTAATTTAATTCAAATTTAATAACTATTAATTTCATCTGAATAAGTGGATTATTTTTAAATAGTTATATTATTTAATTAATAATTAATAATAATATATATATATATATAAGATGTAATATAATATAAAGAACTATTGTCTGACAATAAGTGGTTGTCTCCTTCCTCTTATTTTATTTTATTTTTTTGCTAATGGTACGAAATACAAAGATCTAAGATAGATCTGTCATTAAAGTGCAAACACAATGTCATTACTCTTTGTTTTAACCTTCAAGCAAAACATATCCATGTCCTCATTGTATTTGTGTGCCGAAGACCTTAAAAAAAAACACTCGAGACCATATCAGAATCATAAAAGCCCAACTAAGCCCTCAAATGGCTCACGATATAAAGATTGGTATTTGGTAGGACCATGCTGACAACTGAGACTAGATCCTGATCCTCATGCTTACATGTTGGGATCTTATTGGTCCCTCAATTAGCCAAGACAGGATTTTGCAGAAGAGAGAAGTCTAACTCCTGTCTTTTAGTTAGTTACTACTGTTGCCTTCTTGTTAAAAGAAAGCTTATTATTACAGTTTTACTCTCTTACGATGATGAATTGGAGTTCAGTTTCCTTCTCTTATCTCTTCTTGCAGCCTACACCGACAGGCAGAGACTGAGAGATGCATGGGCAAGAGGGTTTACTGTTATCAAGGTTTTTCTCTCTCTTTTTTTTCTTTTTAGTTTAGTTTATCATCGCCTGCAGAAGGGATTAATGATTAAATGACGAACTGAATGTCTTGTCTTCTCTTTGTTCCTACTTGTAGATAATCATTAAAGAAAGATATACTTCATTTGATAGCAATAATGGCAGCAGCGTTTTGTAGCCTCCACCAGGGGTCTAGCCTCAAGAAACTCCAATATTATAATGTGAGGCAGAGTTATGCAACAAGGCGAGTTATTAAGTTCATTTTTGTACTTGATTTTTTGTAACTATGAGACTAATCTTAATTCATCTGTTTAACATCAACTCACTATTCTTAATTTGTTTACTTAAATTGCTCAGTATAATTTAATAAGTTCTTAGTTTACTTCAATTGATTCTGCTAAATTTGAAACATTGTTTGAACAAAAGGTTTAACAAATGTTGAGATGGCATGATTGGTGAGCTTTGTTGAAATTCACATCAGTAGACTGGATTTTTGTGTAATACAATCAATCAATCAATCACTGACTTCCATGTGATTGATGATGCTTCTTTTGCTAGCTAAGAGAGTTTGGAGTCTAAAGAAACTTATTCTGGGTGTGAAACACAACTCCAGAATCAGTGCTGTTACGTGTATTCCGTGCAGTAAGAATATTTGGAAATGATATGTCCTTTGGCCTGATGTACTTAGAAATCTATTAATGATGGTGTTTTGGTGGGTAGCTTGTAGTTCAAACTGTATTTAATGTTTCTATTGCTTAGCACTGCATTTCTTGATTATGGTTTTACTCCTTAAACTGCTCTACTTTACCTTAGAACAGAAGAGAAAGTGAGCACATCATGCGTGCCTATTGTTTCTGCATTTACTAATAGTTTATTTCATCAAATCTATTTTTTTTTATTGTTATTGTTATTTTTTACCAACTTTCTCAGGTCTTATCCGGGAGCTCGTACTTCAAATGCTTCCAAAAAATCATTAATGTGCTGCTGTACTGCCCAAAATTTTGTCTGTGGGATTCGTATAAGCCGGTTAGAATTCAAGAAAGGAATTCAATGTTGGCGGGCTTTTTCAGGAAGTATAGCAAATTATGCTGACAATGCACATGAAAATGAAAGTGGGGAGGATGTTCCTAAAGCAACCTTGATATGGAGGGCAGTCAAATTGCCTATTTACTCTGTTGCTTTGGTTCCTCTAACTGTGAGTTTTGCCTTTTATTTAGTTGCAAACAAATGCATGGTTCTTTGAACATTGATTCTGTGACTATGCTTTTGAGGATTAATGGTTGATGATGTGCATCACACTTCATTCATCTTTTCCTGGCTTACATATTTCATGGTTTGTGGAGCAGGTAGGTGGTGCAGCTGCTTATTTGGAAACAGGCATCTTTTCAGCAAGACGCTACTTTTCGCTCTTGGTTTCTTCAATTCTTATCATAACTTGGCTCAATCTAAGGTGAGTTCTGAAAAAAATAGGAGGGTGATTTGAAAATAAATTAAGTTGGAACAAGCTTAGCAATAGACCTTGTACCAGACTACTGTTTCATGTGGGCATTGATTTTCAAACTTCCATTTTCTTGTGGTTTAATCGAATGTACTACCCTGCTGATTCACTCTACTGAGGTTTTTTTTTTATTTGTATTTTACAAGCATACAGTTAGATTGTGTTTAGCTAACTCTGGCTGCTAAAGTTGTCATCGATTACTCTAGAAGCTGGTACCTAATCTTTGTTCCTGCAAAGGGATTTGCTGAACTAGCATATATAAGATCTTGTAGGACCTGGAGATGCCTAAAGGAGGTAGCTTCCTCTTTGGGGCTTCGATGAGTGGTGTTTTTTGTGTTCTCTCTTTAGAGAACTTCATTTTTCTTGCATCTTAAACCAGTAGCCTAAATCTCCTAGAATGATTAATTTCACTGGCTGTCTGTTTGCTAAAAATAAAGTACACCATCAGAAAACTATCCTCGTGGGTATACCATGTTACAAGCTGTTAAGATTCATCTGTGTGATCCATGGGCAGCAACGATGTTTATGATTTCGATACAGGAGCAGATAAGAACAAGAAAGAATCAGTTGTGAATTTGGTCGGCAGGTAAATGGTTAATAGAAACTATGAACTTTTATGTTCTGATGAAAAACAAGATTATTCAAAGAGAAAACAAACAAGATCTAGCTAATTGTGCTTTGCTATCGCTTTGGGAAGCCGTTCAATGGCCTTTATTGCTGCTTACTCATCACTTCTACTTGGCTTTGCGGGCCTGGCATGGACATCTACGGGGGAAGGAAACATCCATGCAATATTATTCCTGGCTTGTGCAATTCTTTGTGGTTATGTGTATCAGGTAACAAAAATCTCTCTAGTTTGTGGAATGTTTAAATCATTTTTGAAGAATTAAGTCTCCTGTCTGTTACAAAATTTTATAGCAAGTTCTACATTTGAGGCTTTGAGCTGCCTCCTAGATCCAGCACTTGTGCTTGGCAAGTCATAATTGTAAATATAATTCCATGGTGGCATAATAGTTACATGTTTCCTTTTGACATGTCCTTTCTTATCTTGGAAGAACTTCTGAAGCTTAGTATCTGATGTAGTGCCCACCATTTCGGTTAAGTTACCAAGGATTAGGAGAGCCCTTGTGCTTCGCAGCATTTGGCCCCTTCGCTACTTCTGCCTTCTACTTACTACTTGGCAGCACGAGGTTTACTTTATTTCTTCAAATTCCAACACCAACTCAGCTTTACATAACTTTTGTTCTTGTTCTATACATAACTGATATGCCTTGGTGTGTTTGACAGTGAGATGAGCATTCTTCCATTAACTGGCACAATTCTTTCTGCATCACTCCTGGTTGGCTTCACAACAACATTAATACTCTTCTGTAGTCACTTTCACCAGGTAGCCTTCTTTTTATTTTTCTCAGTTTAGCATCATTTAGCTGTGGATTTTTTGCAAAACTCACATTAACTAGCATTGCATTATCAAAATAACATGAAAATGTTGTGCAAGTCAGGTGGAAGAAGATAAGGCTGTTGGGAAGTTTTCCCCTTTGGTGTGTACATTGACTCATCCTTATTCATTCGTTTACTTGTTTTTCTTAAGTTATATAGTGCATCAATGTCTTGTTTGAGCTTCTATGCAGGTTAGACTTGGCACTGAAAGAGGTTCTGGAGTGGTGAAAGTAGCTGTCGCAATGCTGTACTCTCTTTTATTTGCTTTTGGTCTAAGCAGAGCTCTTCCTTTAGTTTGCATTGTAAGGCAATAACAAATTGTTCAAAACATATGCTTTTCACCATCGAACTCTTATAGTTTTATTGACTGAATCATGGGTATTCCAGCTTCTCTGTTCTCTGACCTTACCTATGGGAAAGCTGGTGGTCGGCTTTGTCGAAGAAAACTACAAGGTGAGATCTAAACTAACACGATAGTTTAAGCCTCTATAGTTCCAGTCTCCCTCCTCTGGTCCTGAACTCCTGATGCCACATAATACTCGTATCATTCTAATGGGATGAATATTACAGGACAAAGGGAAGATTTTCATGGCGAAGTACTTCTGTGTGAGATTGCATGCCTTATTCGGGGCTGCGTTGGCCTCTGGACTCGTGGCAGCTAGAGCATTTCAAGGATATTTCTCTTGAAGTCTTATTCCAAGCATCACTCAAACCAAAATGAACCAGAGATTAGCTTCTGTAGATGAAAGGAAATGAATGCAATGAACAAGGTGCTACTGAATATATATGACTTGTAACATGTAGTATTGATTTTATTAATATAGAATATATTTATTATTAATAAAGATTTCTTTATATTTGATTAATAAATCTAATTTTGATTAATTAATCTAGAGTAAAGATAAATATGTGGAATAAAAATATTTTACAAAGAAATTATAAAGTTGTTATAATTATGAAATTTTTATTACATTAAAATATTGTTTCTAAATGTTCTTAGTCAATATTCTATTAAAATTGAATATTAATTAGATTTATTGAGATCAATGCATATCATATTTATTTCTTTACGAAAGAAATCAATTGCTTTCATAAATCAAGGTATGAGAAATACTTGAAACTAATATATAAATATTTGTCAGATGACATAGACACTGAACTGACCTGCAAAAAAATTTATATGGAGAGATCACTTGTATTTATAAAAATGCTCACGTGATAGGTGTGTAAGTAATCATTAAACTTGAGATCACTAAGTTATCTTATATAAAAAGAGTGTTATGCTTTGATCATAATACTAAACTGATGGCTCGTGATTTGCGATAATTTAGTTTTAAAATAATTATTCAAAGCCATAAAAAATATCCAATCTTTAAATAATTTTTATATAAATGATAAACAATTCTAGATTTTCTTAATGGGATCCTTGAAACTCACTAAAAATTTTTTTTATCATTTTCTCTATATGCATACGTTTTAGAGAACCCAACTTGTCATTTAATAAGCATTTATATATTAATTTCTGATATTTCTCATATCTTAACTTATAAGAATAAGTGTTATCTTTTATAAAAAAAAACAAATATAATATATATCAGTTTTAACAACTCTAATTAATATATAGTCTTAATATAACATTGATAAAAATATTTAAAAACAATGTTTTAATACAATATAAATCCTCATATTTATAATTACTTTACAATTTCTTTGTAAAATATTTTTTGTCCTATCAACTTTATATTTACTCTACACTCCTTAAACAAATTTAAATAAATATTAAAGATAAAAATATATATTTATAAATAAATATATATATTTTGCATAAAAAAAATCATATCACATATTTTTTTTTATATTTTTTTGAAAATGACAAACATTTGATACGATAAAGTTTTCTTAATTAATTGAAAAAAAATTTCTTTGGGAAGGTTGGCATCAATTGATAAACATGAGGGTATGGTCATGAAAGAAAACAAAAAAATTGATCCTCTTAGCACTAGGCCCCACGAAACCCTAATCTAGTGGCCGAACAAACCCAGCTCATAAATAAGCCATAACCCCCAAAATATCCAAACCCACAGCCATTGATCTCTCTTCCCCTCTGGGCCTCTGGCTCTGTACTCTGTAGTCGGTTCCCATCGAAAGATATAATCACACTAGCTAACCTCTCACTCAAGAATCATATCTCCACTACCCAGAAACCCTAAGATCCCAAATTGACAAACCACCATAACCAACAATCAAACAAAAACCCATTTCAATTCAGCAAAAACCCTAACAAAATGGACCCCGAAATCGCCAAAACCCAAGAAGAGCGCAAGAAAATGGAACAACAACTTGCCTCTTTAACCTCTTTAACCTTCGATCGTGACTTGTATGGTGGAGTCGACCGTGATGCTTATGAAACATCGATCCCAGCTACCGATGATGAAGAACCCGAAGTGGGTCTTAACGAGGTTGCTCAGAAACTCGCTTCTTATACTGCCCCGAAATCAGTTCTTAAAGAAATGCCTCGTGGCGGTGATGATAGTGAAGAAGTTAATGGGTTTAGGAAGCCGTCGAGGATTATTGATCGTGAGGATGATTACAGGAGGAGGAGATTGGATAGGATTATTTCGCCGGAGAGGCATGATCCTTTTTCTGCCGGGGAGAAAACGCCGGATCCCAGTGTGAGGACTTATTCGGATATCATGAAGGAAGAGTCTTTGAAAAGGCAAAAGGAGGAACTTCTAAGGGAAATTGCCAAGAAAAAAAAGGAAGAAGAGGAAGCGAGGGCTGAGAAAGGTGACAAGGGTGAAAAGGAGTCGAATTCGATGGCTAAGAGGAGGAACAGGTGGGACCAATCGATGGAGGATGGTGGAAATGCAGCTAAGAAGGCGAAGACGGGTTCGGATTGGGATTTACCTGATGCTACACCGGGGATTGGGAGGTGGGATGCGACACCTACTCCAGGGAGGATAGGGGATGCTACGCCAGGTGCTGGGAGGAAGAATAGGTGGGATGAGACTCCTACACCGGGGAGAGTGGTTGATTCAGATGCCACTCCTGCGGGTGGGGTTACACCAGGGGCGACTCCTGCTGGTGTTACTTGGGATTCTACTCCCAAAGGAATGGTTACACCTACACCAAAAAGGCAAAAGTCTCGTTGGGATGAGACTCCAGCTAGTATGGAGAGTGCAACTCCTGCTCTTGGGGGGATTACTCCTAGTCTTGGTGGTGCGACTCCTGGACCTACTCCTCTTGGTGCAATTGATATGGCTACTCCAACTCCTAATGCACTTGCCATGCGTGGGGCTATAACTCCTGAGCAATATAACTTGCTGAGATGGGAGAAGGATATTGAGGAGAGGAATAGGCCATTGACCGATGAGGAGTTGGATGCTATGTTTCCTCAAGAAGGGTACAAGATTTTGGAGCCGCCGGCTTCTTATGTGCCTATCAGGACACCGGCAAGGAAGTTGTTGGCTACCCCGACACCAATGGGGACTCCTCTTTATTCTATTCCTGATGAGAACAGAGGCCAACAGTTTGACCTGGGGCAGGAGCCTCCTGCTGGGTTGCCATTTATGAAACCTGAGGATTATCAATATTTTGGGGCTTTGCTGAACGAGGAAGATGAGGAGGAGTTGTCACCAGAGGAGCAGAAAGAGAGGAAGATTATGAAACTGCTACTTAAAGTGAAAAATGGGACACCTCCACAGAGGAAGACTGCTTTAAGGCAATTGACTGATAAGGCTAGAGAGTTTGGCGCTGGGCCATTGTTTAACAGAATTTTACCGCTGCTTATGCAGCCTACCTTGGAGGATCAGGAGAGGCATCTTCTGGTTAAGGTAATTGATAGGGTTTTGTATAAATTGGATGAGTTGGTTAGGCCCTATGTTCATAAGATTCTTGTTGTTATTGAACCACTCTTGATTGATGAGGATTATTATGCCCGTGTGGAAGGGAGAGAGATTATTTCTAATTTGAGTAAAGCAGCCGGTTTGGCCACCATGATTGCTGCTATGCGTCCTGATATTGATAATATTGATGAGTATGTTAGGAACACAACTGCAAGAGCTTTCAGTGTTGTTGCTTCTGCTCTCGGGATTCCTGCACTGTTGCCCTTCTTGAAAGCTGTGTGCCAGAGTAAGAAATCTTGGCAAGCTCGCCACACTGGAATCAAAATTGTTCAACAGATTGCTATTTTGATTGGCTGTGCTGTTCTTCCCCATTTGCGATCCCTTGTGGAAATCATAGAGCATGGTCTGAATGATGAGAATCAGAAGGTGAGGACAATCACTGCCTTGTCCTTGGCTGCTCTTGCTGAGGCTTCTGCCCCATATGGTATTGAAAGCTTTGACTCTGTTCTGAAGCCATTGTGGAAGGGAATTAGGTCACACCGTGGCAAGGTCTTGGCTGCCTTCTTGAAAGCAATTGGTTTTATTATTCCTCTCATGGATGCTATGTATGCCAATTACTACACCAAGGAAGTCATGTTTATTCTGATACGTGAGTTTCAATCACCTGATGAAGAAATGAAGAAGATTGTGTTGAAGGTGGTTAAGCAATGTGTGAGTACAGAGGGTGTGGAAGCTGAATATATACGTTCTGATATTCTACCTGAGTTCTTTAAAAACTTCTGGGTTAGAAGAATGGCCTTGGATAGGAGAAATTACAGGCAACTTGTAGAAACGACTGTTGAGATTGCTAACAAGGTTGGTGTTAAAGATATTGTTGGCAGAATTGTTGAGGATCTGAAAGATGAGAGTGAACCTTACAGGCGAATGGTCATGGAAACAATTGAGAAGGTTGTGACGAACATGGGTTCATCTGATATCGATGCTAGGTTGGAAGAGCTTTTGATTGATGGTATTCTCTATGCTTTCCAAGAGCAGACCAGTGATGATGCTAATGTGATGCTTAATGGGTTTGGTGCGGTTGTCAATTCTCTTGGACAGAGGGTGAAACCTTACCTTCCCCAGATTTGTGGAACCATTAAGTGGCGCTTGAACAACAAGAGTGCTAAAGTGAGACAGCAAGCTGCTGATCTTATATCTAGAATTGCTGTTGTCATGAAGCAGTGCCAGGAAGAACAACTGATGGGCCATCTTGGTGTAGTGTTGTACGAGTATTTGGGAGAAGAATACCCTGAAGTTCTTGGATCGATTCTAGGAGCTCTCAAAGCAATTGTCAATGTCATTGGTATGACCAAAATGACTCCTCCTATTAAGGACTTGCTTCCAAGATTAACACCAATTCTGAAGAATAGGCATGAGAAAGTCCAGGAAAACTGTATTGATCTTGTTGGTCGTATTGCTGATCGTGGAGCTGAGTTTGTTCCTGCCAGGGAGTGGATGAGGATTTGTTTTGAGCTTCTTGAGATGCTTAAGGCCCACAAAAAGGGTATTCGGCGTGCTACTGTTAACACTTTTGGTTACATTGCTAAGGCCATTGGGCCTCAGGATGTTTTGGCTACATTATTAAATAACCTTAAGGTCCAGGAGCGCCAAAACCGTGTTTGCACAACTGTTGCAATTGCTATAGTTGCAGAAACCTGTTCACCTTTTACAGTCTTGCCTGCCTTGATGAACGAATATCGTGTCCCAGAGCTTAATGTGCAGAATGGTGTCTTGAAATCCCTCTCTTTCCTGTTTGAGTACATTGGCGAAATGGGTAAAGACTATATCTATGCAGTGACTCCATTACTTGAGGATGCCCTCATGGACAGAGATCTAGTTCACAGGCAGACTGCAGCTTCCGCTGTTAAGCATATGGCTTTGGGTGTGGCTGGTTTGGGTTGCGAGGATGCATTGGTCCACTTGCTTAACTATGTTTGGCCCAACATTTTTGAGACGTCCCCTCATGTGATAAATGCTGTCATGGAAGCCATTGAAGGAATGAGGGTGGCCTTAGGCGCTGCTGTTGTGTTGAATTACTGTCTCCAGGGGCTGTTCCATCCTGCCCGGAAGGTCAGGGAAGTATACTGGAAGATCTACAATTCTCTGTATATTGGATCTCAGGATGCCCTTGTGGCAGCTTATCCTATACTGGACGATGAGCAGAATAACATATATAGTAGACCCGAGTTGATGATGTTTGTTTAAACTGCAGTTTATTTGTAGTCAGAGAGTATCAAGGGATCCATCTAGAACACGTGTTAAGCCTTTTGTTTTTCTATGTAGTCGCTGTAGTTTGACTGGTATCCATATGCTCTGCTTTGGATTTCTAGCTTGTTTTCATATTGATCATTTATGTGTAGTAATGCTATGAAATAAAAGCCTTGTTTTCTTGAGATCTCAAGCTTTGTGTGTGCTCTTTCAGCTCAACAAATACACATTTTGTCCTTTTGTTAAGAAAAAAAAAACTTATTAATACATGCTTTATTGGAGTTCAGGTCTCATGACAGTATTATTGAGGCTTTTGGTAACATGCATTTTTCGTGATTGATTGTCCTGGACGATGATCTTCATTCTGCATTATCCATGTTGTCTGTGTCTTTTAGATGGCAAAGGAAGCAGCAGACCATAAGCATAAGCATTTTGCTGAAATTCAATGTCTTTCACTGAGGCTCAGAATTTGAAGGCCACTTGAGACGTGCTAGAGATCTGCTAGTACTGTGTGTTTTGCGTTGTGAAGTGGGTTTAAAAATAGCTTTTTCATAACCGAAGTCTTCAGAGTTTTTAGTAGGATTCATATAAAGGTGTGTTGAATCAATACTCTTAAAACTATAGTTAGGGCAAAACACAATTTCAACCATCTAACCACACTGCAATTTCAATGTATTACTGGCCATTCAAGTTTTTAACCAGCTGCTGGCTGATTTTCAGTCTTACAAATTATGTATCCGTACCCCTTGTGTTCGTGCACCTGTAATTGTATTTCTTAGGCCTTTGGTGTGCATTGCATGATACGATGATAGTCATAGTTGGCACCACCTACTTGGTATGATGGTAGCCGTGGGTATGCGTGGCTATATTTCACGTCTTTTGGCTCTGCAGATCCTTGATTACTATCTGAATATGCAACACAAGTGAAGTTGATCAAACATGCGAAGGAAAGTAGAGAACTAGAGAATACTACTTCCTTGTAAAGAGAGATTTAAGGCTTATTTTTCACACACCATATCGCACATGCTTCCCAGAAATTTTCTAAAACTACAGCTGGCTCTTGTAACATTTCTATCAGTAACAATAGTCCCCAATGATTGATAGAGGAAGAAACATGATGAACGCATAAATGCATATTGCATAATCACCTATTTTTATATTTATGTTATTTGTTAATTTGTTGTCCTTGCCACTCCGTCCCTTTTCAAAGCTGTTCTGCTGGTGTTTCTTTATCATGTCACATCCATGTTCCATAAATATGTACATAACTTGGATGGAGGCTCAAACCTCAATGGTTGTTCTTCAAGCACTGTATATATTAACTATATCAGTGTTTCCAAGATTTTTGGGAACTTTGATTCTATTTTCTTTACTTGATTCTTGTTAATATGCATCAGGTTCTCTTAGTGCTTGAACTTCCTGGAAAATCCTGCTCGTTTCCTTTATTTTTTTCCCAGGCTGACTTCATGTTGACTCTTTGTACTAGATCAATTGGTCTTTCTTGTGACAATCCAAAGGTACATTTTACTGCTTTTCAATTTATAAATTCCATCAGTTAATTTGTAGTTACTGATCATGCAAGAATTCTCACCTGGGTATGTAGGAAGTGAAACGTACATGTCCGCTTCTTCTTTTAAATATGAGGTTGATGTGAAATATAACTGTATATCATGTTCTTCAATCTACATCGTTCTCAATGCTTGCCTCTTCTTTTACTTGAAAGCCTACGGTTGATTGAATTTCTCCCAGGGAGGCACACCCCAGGATCACATTTCCATCCTTCTTAACCCAATCTAGCTCTCTGTCAACATTGCACTCTCAAGTTTATTGTCGAGCTGATTTGATGAAGTTCCTGTCTTCTTTGACATGAGGAATCCTGATCCGGATGTAGCTTTGTCATATGATGTTCTTGTAGATATTACTACCCCAACTTATTGCTTTAACAGTTCATTTCTTGTCATAAAGCAGTTCAGTACTAGATTACGGTTACTTTGGAAAACCAATTTGCTGGGAACATGGAAAAAGGGCAGTCATGATTGGTATATAGCTATTTACTGTCTCTTTTTGATCAATCGAAGTTGCATCTGCACCATCTGGCTTATATTCTAATCGACGTGCATCGCATATTGATGTATATGCTTCTTGCTATTCCTCAAGTCTGTGGGCGTGTCTTCATTCTGAAGAGCTGGTTTCAGCTGTCAATTCTCTTTAAAATGTGGCAAGTTGTCCTCTATGGCCTGTCAGTTATTTCTTGCCCTTTTCTGCTCCTTCCCTCCAACGTACTTTGATGCAATTCTTAATTTGAGTTCTAAGTGGATTTGGCCTGTCCTTGTTTAAACAGATAAGAATTATACGGATCAAATTCTATTTTTTAACCCCAGAAAAAACAGAGTGGCAGAGAGGGAGGGAGACAGAAAAAAATGCCTGAAAAGGGCGATTATCTGAGAGATATTTGTGAGTGGTCAGGGGAATCGATGTCAGCAACTCCCTTTACATTTCTAGGCTAGAAAACCCTACCATTCTTTCGAATGCTTTTGAATAATGAGCATGTTTAGCAACAAGAAAGGCTCAAGCGCTTTGAGGGAAAGCAGTGAAACTTCCATAACCATCTATCATAAAAGACATGACCAAAGAAAACCACGTTCTCTTGGTTACTTTCTCTATTGCATTTGCATTGTTTGCATGTGTGGTTTTGGATCTATAATTGACAACTGAACGAGTGAAAGCATGAGAAGACACAAGAGATATATTACATAGAATTTCCCAAATTTAAATTTACAAAACATGTCAAGGGCCACCTTCCTTGTCAGGTCTAACAGCCATTATGATTGTATCCAACGCTGTAACTTCGATAGAAAATTGAGCTCTTCTAATGTAAGAGGTATGTCTCCTGTTAATTTATTACGGGACAAGTCCATAACTTGTAAACGTGCCATGCCTGACAAATGATTCTCTTTCCTTTAAGATTCCCAGAACTTGGCCATATTGGTCCTGTGAGCTTGTTGTAACTCACATCTAGGGTTGGTAGAGAGCTCCAAATTCCTTTAGTCTAGAGCTTGCTTTTAATAATTCCACTGTTTTATGCTTTGTCCCATGTCAGCTTTTCTTTTACAATTAATCGATTAACTTTGACTTCCACTATTAAGCATTTCAATTCAACAGCATTATGTTCTTTTCTGTTTTCTTCCTTAATAAGATTGAATCCATGTTTCAATCGATCAGAAAGACGGATAGTCTTTTGAATGTTTTTCAGTAATGCAGCAGTGCAGAAAATCTATTTTATAGTTCTGCTCATATTGTCACTGTGACTTTTAGAAACTGTTTTTGAAACCCTGTTGTTCAACTAAATTTTGAGTCAGTAGGGTATACAGAGAATCGTCAGGCTACTAATCTTGGTTAGCAAAACAGACTATCTGATACTCATTAGCTGCAGCAATTTTGTTTGCCCGATGTTCTTTTGGTTTCTGTAAATTATGAAATAGGAAAGAATGAAAAAGATTAGAATTGTTCGAAGTCTCTGACTGCAAGTTACCCTTCATTAGCTTACTTCTGCAATTTGTTTTCATCATAAGTCTAGGGAAAATAATGTTTTATAATGATTAGTTATCCACTACTCAATTACTCAAGAAATCATGGGCTTGGTCCCTTTGAAACTAAAGCGTGTTGACATAAACTAGGATAACTGAAAGAAGCATCAATTATCACCATAGATGAATGGGACAACATTTCTGTAGTCCGTGATATAATTTATGTAGTCCCTGATATAATCTGGTTTCAACTGCTTGACAATGACTCCATCGTGGAAACTCTCTCAACATGTTTTATCATAAATCATAGATCAGATTAGTAAGAAAAATAAAAATAATGAAAAAAAGAAGAAGGGACTACTATTGTTTTCAGTTTCGATTTCACTAAGAAAAATAATATTTCAATGAGAATTCTGACACTAGCTCATTGTGAGATATCTCCTGCATCGCCATTGTGCAGAAGCCTTGAAATGTCTCCATGTCAAATCATTGTCTGAATTACATTTTGGAACATCTTAATTTCTATAAACATTATTTTCGTCCTTGTTTATCATCTATTTTAAACTTGTCTCTATCAGAAAACCAAATTGACTGGAGGCAATTGCAGTATCTCAGCTGACTAGCTTCAATATAGAAGTAGAGCCATGATCCTGGGTATTCTCTCTCTTGCATTCATTCATGCTCCGAGTTTTCTTTAATAACTTATTTAACTTTTTTCCTCTTACAAGAATGAAAAATGATGGAAATTGAACTCCATTTTTAGACTTCACTTTTCGTAGAAACCATGACCATTTCTCAAAAACAATTCTGTACTCTTTTGCATCCTCTGTATCCTCTATTTCCCTCTGGCTTTGAAAATGTCTCGCTGGTCTTTCTTTTACTCTTCACTGCAGTTCTCTTACACTTTTCCGCAGTCTTCATGAATCCTTAGACTCAAAACTCTGCTCATCAGTTCAGTGACTATATTAGTTTGTGAATCTTTGCATTAGCTTTCAGTTGATTGACTTTCTGCGCAAGGCCAGAAGCAAACAAATGGTCATTATTGTCATCATTCTTAACTTGTCAATACAGCACTCTTGGAGTTGTTCCTCTTGCATACAAAGGATCCACAAGGGAATTTAATTGTGATAGTGATATAACTCACAGTCTGGTTTATGTAATGTGCTACTAAAGTGATGTTTTGATAGTTCATTTTTTCTTATTAAGCAGTTGAGCAATCTAAATACTCACCACTCTGTAAAATCAAAGTGGGCTTATATTCCAACGGTTCTGCATTGCCTTCTTTAATTGGGATTGAACTATGGGAATAGTCTTCATCGTGAATAGCAGTTTTAAGTGGTGGTCTATCTTGACAAGGTGGTAAGTTATCCAGAATGGCAACATGACTTGTTTCTTAGCCTTTTCTTCTTATATGACCCTCCAATCCACCCTTTTCTCTGTAAGAATAGAATTATCTGGGATGCACTGCTAAATAATAAAACTTGTTCTCTCGGATGATTTCTCTTTTGCTTTGGCATTTTAGCACAATTTTTAAGATCTATACTTGGGAAACTCAACAATGGAATTATTAAAAGAAAATATATATACATTACATAGAACTTCCAAATCTAACTTCACAATACTTGACAACTAGGGCCACCATCCTCATCACTCCTCACTGCTTTTAGACAGCATTAGTTTAGATTTAGTTTTTGCTATACCTGGTTTCCTATTCTTGTGATATTTGTTTTCACTTCCGGAACACCCAACCAGATAAGAAGCAAAAGCTGACAGTGAGAAGGAAACCAGTGACAGCTCCAAATCCAAATTGCAAACCTATGATAGTCATTTCTTCATCAGCTGGTTGAGGCTGGCGAGGAGTCACGTTATCACTGAACAGACCCTTGTTTCCCTCAAAGCTTGAAGATGGAAATGTCAAGAACTGGCCTCCTCTGGGGATTTCTCCATGCAGTTGATTGTATGCGACACTGAACCTTGCTAGAAAACTAAGCTTTTCCAATGAAAGAGGTATTTCTCCTGATAATTCATTTTGGGACAAGTCCAAAACTTCCAAGTTCGTCATGCCTGATAAACTGTCAGGAATATTTCCTGACAGATGATTGTCCTTCAGATTTAGAACATGTAGTTCTTTCAAATTTCCAAAACTTGGCCATATCAGTCCGCTTAGCTTGTTGTAACTCAAATCCAAAGTTGGTCGAAAACTCGAAATCTGTTTGTACATATTTCTTGCCTTGAAAAGGGGGAAGCCTAAGGAAGGTCTTTCTTCTGAGACGTTCTTCTTGATTAGGCCTTCTAACTCGGTTAAGCTCACTGGTATTTCACCAGTGAAAGAATTGTGCGAGAGATCCATGTAAAAGAGAAATTTGAACTCATGGAACCCGGAAGGAATGGTTCCAGTCATTTGATTCCATGAAATATCCAGAAGTTGTAACATCTTGCTGCTACCCAGCCATATTGGAAACTGACCTTTAAGTCCACAATGGGGAATAACAAGTGTTTTCAGATTCCTGAAGTGCAAATTCATATTTCTAGGCATTTGCTCATCATGAAAGTTGTCACCAAGGAACAGTGAGGTTAAGTTTTTGCAGTGTTGTAAAATTGCAAGTGCTGATGATATGTTAACAAGGCTACTGTTTGAGAGAGAGAGGGAAGTAAGGGCCTGGAGATCCTTGAAGGCATAAGGAACTTCTCCACTAAGGTTATTACGACCAAGATTCAGGTTACTTAGGCTTTGGCAAGAGGATATACTCTCAGGTACTGGACCACAGAATTGATTAGCACCGAGACTGAGGGAGGAGAGGTGAAGCATTGCTGAACAGTTAATATTGATTATACCACTGAGGGCGTTGGAGCTTAAATCAAGAGTTATTATGGATGGCGAATTCACCAATGATTTAGGCAAATGCCCGTAGAACATATTCGATCTGGCTGAGAAGTGCTCAAGCTTTCCAAGACTCTCAAAAACATCTGGGAGAATTCCAGAAAACCTGTTGAAGGAGACATCCAATTCCACAAGGTTGGAAAGGTTGCTGATTCCTTCATTCAATGACCCCAAAAACAAATTATCCTGAATGTTCAATGTATGAAGATCTCGCAGTTGCAAGAGACTCTCTGGAAAATTTCCTGTGAGATCATTTCCATCAAGAAAGAGATGCTGCAGATAATAACAACTTCCAAAGCTTGCTGGAACTTCACCAGTGAAATAATTATTTGCAAGATTGAGAACTTGAATATGGGGTGAGGTTTCGAAAATTGTCGCATAAAGAGTGCCATTAAAATTGTTCTTTGAAATGTCAACGTACCGGATTAAGGGTAAATCACTACCTCCTGGTATAGGACCGACAAAATAATTATAGCTCAAGTCAAGGATCTCCAGCTTCTGCAAACCAAATAACTTTCCTGGAAGATAACCTCGAAGGAGATTGTGAGAGAAGTTCAGGATTCGCAGCTGATCCAAATCTGCCAAGGACTCGGAAAGTTTTCCAACAAGTTTTTTTGCTCCAAGCTCTAACCTGACTACCCTTTTACTTGAAATGGTGGAATTGTCACAAGTGACTCCTGTCCAAGTGCAACAATTTGACTCTGAGCTACTCCAATCAAGCCCCCACTCTATGAAATTGGAGAAGCGAATCAAGGCTCTAAGGTCAGTGGAATTGCATGAGACATTCTGGCATCTCATAAAGGAAGCCTTGAAGCTGATCATCAACAAAATGAAGGTGAAAGCAAGGTATGACATCTCTTCACTAAGGGTCAAAGGAAAGAAACTAGTGAAGTAAAATATGGTGTTACAAGTGGAATTTTTAAGGTACAAGTTACTCCTTCAACTGTCTACTGTCTTGAAAATAATCAATGCTTTTATTGACTATGAAGTCCTCCCTTTCATTTTTTTCCCCCCTTAAATCATGGATAGATTGGATCCTAAGGCCTAAATAGTAAATCACCAAATGACTTGAGTCCAACTTTGACTTGAAGACTTTTTCATCTCCAAATTAAATTAAATGAAGAAAAAAAAACTAAGGTCAGGAGTCCATTTTATGGTCGCTGTATAGTTGGATTATTTTTTTTTTTTTTTCTACACCCTGATTCTCATTTGGTTGCAGGGAGGGCCACTGGCAAGAAAAAGAGAGCCATTGTGAAGTTTCCTGCTATTTATATGTGTTACAAGTCTTTCAAGTAAAACACAAATACAGTCATATACTTTATAATCCCTTCTCTCCTTTTCTATTCTTCAGCTCCAGCTTCTTCTCAGCTTCTTCTTTTTCTTTTCTTCAGCTCCTTCTTCTTCCTAGCTCCTTTTCTCATCTTTCTTTCCTTCCCTTTAACTCTTCAAACCTCTCGTGTCCTGCATCATCTAGTTTGCCCAATACTATCTTATAAGGTTCCGAAAAATTTAGCTATTGTTTTTCCTTTTTTTTGTGTCGCCTACAAAACCTGTAGCTAGTGGCTATTCAATGGTCTGTTGGGCTGTAGTTTAGTTGGTTTCTACAGAATATCACTCACAAAACTTACTTGAATATATCACACAAATGTCGTAATTTTTTTTTAATCTTTTTTCTATATTTTCTCCATTACACTATCAAATATCTTGAAGTGATTCACGGATAGTTGTCTCTCACTTACTTTTAAAGAATAATATAGATATAAAAATCTCACCTAACAGTTTAAACTATTGAGTTGAGATGGTTCTTTGACATAATATCATAGTCTTAATGACCAAACGGCCATGAGTTTGAATCTAATCATTCCCGTTTATTTAATAAAAAATTAAGTACAAGATATAATATGAACCTGTGAAAGTTTCAAGTCCAGAGACTCATTTAAAAAATAATATAAATCATATCTTAGGATCTCACTTGAAAGCTTAAGCTTTTGGGTTGAATTGGTTTTTTGACATGATATCAGAACCTTGATGACCAAGCGATCACGAGTTCGAATCTCACCATCCTCATTTATGTGATAAAAATTAAACACCAGGTAGTGTGAACCTGTGTAAGTTTCAAGCCCAAATGACTTTTACTTGAAAGGGGGTGTTAAAAAATAATATAAATCATATCTTGAAACGTGACTAAAAACTCTTACAGAGCTTCTTTAAATATAACATACACTTCATCATCTTCATCATAGTTTAATTCTTTCTTTCTGAAACTCTATTTTGTTGAGGTATGTAGCCAATAGTAAGCTGTCTTTCAATACCTTCATCTTCGCAAAACTTTGAAAATTGTCTTGAAATGTACTCTTTACCTTATCACTTCTCAATACTCTTATATAATCATCACATTGTCTTTCATTAAGACTTTTAATATTTTAAAAAATAGTAGCAACTTTAGATTGTTACCTCATAAATACACCCATGTCATTTTCTAAGAGCTTACTGTTCAAGTTTATAGTACTTCTCCAACATTCTCATCGAGCTTTATAACGATGCTCAATTAGAATGATTAACCAAGCTTTTCACCAAGGATTACAACTTCTCTATATACTTTTCAAGTGTGGCAAACACTAACAGAGTATTACAATGTAGTCTCAAGCTCACCACTTTTTCAAGAACCTATTGATCCAGAGTCACGCCTTTATTTCATCCTAGGAACTGTGTCCTGCTTCTCCATAAGTCCTTTGCTTTTCTTTCAAGAGTTCAACTAACTCTCTATTTTTACCAAGGGATATCTCATTAAAAGTTGATCTAACACTGCTTCATATTCTAAGTATTACAATGCAATCAAAAATTCACCAATCTTCAAAGAGTATACTTATCCAGAAGTTTGTGCATACCCTTTGTTGCTACTCCACGAGTCCTTCACTCTTCTTTCAAGAGTTAAATTGGCTCTTCACTTCACTTCTTCACGGGGGCAATATCCATGAGGTTAATCGGCATTTTGTCTTCATACATGTTCTAGCCAATATTCCACCATTGGCTATACATATGTTGTATCCACTTGTCTTCAGCTATAATATTGTCTCTCGGGAGTTCTGATGCTCAAACTCTTTCTTTATAGATAAAAAAAAACACAAGATTTCTACAGCAATGAAAAAAGAGATACACACTCAACTCAACTCTCATTTCCCTCACTCAACTTGTCACTACAAGCTACTGCCCAAAGCAACCCTTCTGCTACCAAAGTAGCTCTCTCTCTCCCTTTTTTTAATTCTACTTGGTTGGATCTTTCAGCTCTGTTTGTGCCTTTATTTATAGGCTCTCATAGAAGCCTAATTAATTATTCTTCGGTAGCCCACTATCACCTCGCACCCACAACATTTATGGCCATAAATGGTGGTGGGACAACTCACCATTAATGCTACCCTTCAACACCATTTGTGATATTTGTGTCAGAGTCCAATATAAAAACCTGGTTGAATTTAGATGATTAATAAAAATTTATACTTGTCACATAACAAATTTCTTGGTATTTTTGAAATTGTTTTTTAAGATAATATGTTGAATGAGAGAAAATTTGAATCAAGACATGAGAGAAGTGTTTAACATATAGTTGGGTGAGAGAAAATATGAATTATTAATTATTTTTTGATTGAAAATATATTAAAATAATTTTTTTATATTTTATTTAATATCATTATATTAAAATCATTAAAAAATATTAAACAATATCAATTTTATATTTTTTCTCACTTAAATACAATTTCAAAATAAAAAAACAAATGGTGTTGAATTCATGATGAAAGATTAGGCATAAAATCATACCAACTTTTTGATGCACTTGTCTAGTTTGTACTTTTCAACCTCCATTTCTCAAACCACTAACAAACGAGAAAGAAGAAAAAAAGAAGAAGAAAAAGTTAGAGAACAGGAATGCTTAAACTGAAATCATTTATCTGAGAAATAGTGGCGACTGTTTAAGAAATCAAGTAATGATTGATGTCAGAATATCTCTTTAGATCCTTAGGGTCGATACTAAACATGGTAATTGTCCATTTTTCCTGCTGTTCTCTAGATTTATTTGTATACTACAAGCTACTAGAAGAAACGATAAGTACTTAGCAGGGATCAAAGGCCCCTCCAAGTACTATGCTTCATTGAATTTGCTTTCTTTTCTATATGCTTTAAGATTTGTGATTGTCTAGCTGAATTCACGAGGAGATGAAAAGAAAGGAGACATTACAAGAACTGCTCAAATTCTGAGTTTTGACAGAAAACATTGAACACGACGACAAAGGCCAATTTCCTTATTACTTCTAACTGGCTTGGTGTCAGCATTTGTTCAGGTATAATTATATCTATATGTGCATGGGGATTCATATTCTGGTGGCTTTGATATGTGTTTATTATGGCTTTAGGAAAACCCAGCATCTTTTGAAGCAAAGGCCAACTGTGAGAAGGAAACCAATCACAGCTCCAAATCCAAATTGCAGAACTATGATAGACATTTTTTCATCAACCGGCTGAATCTGAGTGTGAGGAGTCTGATGAGGTTGACATGGTGGAAGGTCACCGCCACGCAATCCTCTGTTTCCCTCAAAGCTTGACCGTGGGAATGTCAAGAGCTGGCCTCCTGTGGGGATTTCTCCATGCAGCTGATTGTTCGAATCGTTGAATTTCTACAAAAAAAAACTGAGATTTTGCAATGACGGGTATTTCTCCTGATAATTCATTCTGGGACAAGTCCATAAATCCCAAGCTTTTCAAGCCTAGTAAACTATAGGGTATTATTCCTGATAGATGATTGTTCTGCGGACCTAGAACATGAAGTTTATTCAAATTCTCGAAACTTGGCCGTATTGGTCCAGTGAGTTTGTTGCAACTCAAATCCAAAGGAGGACGAAAACTCCAAATTATTTTATACATGGATCTTGCCTTGAAAAGTGGAAAGCTCCGGAAGGCATTTCTAATGAGATATTCATGTCGATCAGGCTTAGTTAAGCTATTTGGTATTTCGCCTGTCAAGTTATTTTTGGACAAATCCATGTAAAACAGATATTTGAACTCATGGAACCAGAAGGGAATGCTTCCACTCAATTGATTTCATGACAAATCCAAAAGTTGCAACATCTTGCTGCTACTCAGCCAAATAGGAAGTGGCCTGGAAGAGTTAAAATAGACCTGCAACAGTATCGTTAAATAAGTCTTGCTACCTGGAAGGTTCTTAAGCAAACATCAGCCAAAATCTTGTTACGTATTAGGTCATTGCAGATGGTGAAAAATCTTGAGTCCTTTCCTTGATAAAATTTGTGACTGCAGAAGGACTCATAATGTCTGCACCGAACGAAATTTACTGTCCAGAAGCCTGATTTTCGTCTTTGTTTAATTTTGGTTATAAATTCTGCTACATATTGTTGAACAAATTCAAGTTAGCATTTTGCCATAAACACAGCATATCAATCCTAGAATATTTGTTTGAAAAATAAATCAGTGCATATTTACATTAATGGAAGGTAACAAAAGTAGCAACTAGCAAGAAAAAAAGAAAAAAGAAAAGGACTCCTCACATGCATGTTTTGAAGCATCCAGAAAGTGGATTCTCGGACATTTTACCTCTAGCGGCCGATTCTAATTTCGCTAACCTTCCTTTTTTCTGGCTTTGGAAAAATCCAGCCAGTTACAAAGCAAAAGCCCACGGTGATGACAAAACCGGTTGGAACGCCAAATACAAATGGCCAGCCCATGATTGTCATTTTGTCACTGGGAAACACAACAGGAGTAGGAGGGGGAGGAGTTTGTGCAGGTGGACTATAGGCATCCCATCCACAGGTTAGACCGGGATTTCCAATGAAGCTTGTACAAAGAAAGGTCGCTAACTGCCCTCTTTCAGGGACTTCCCCATGCAGTTGATTGTATGATACATTGAAAGTTGATAGAAAAATGAGCTCTCCCAATGTATCAGGAATTTCTCCTGATAGCTTGTTATGAGATAAGTCTAAGGTTTCTAAGCTTGTCATCCTTGATAAACTACCAGGAATAGGTCCTGATAAACTATTGTACTTCAGATTTAGTATATGAAGTTTTCTCAGATTCCCAGTACTTGGAGGTATGTGTCCTGTGAGCATGTTGTAGCTCAAGTCCAGAGATGGAATGGAGCTCCAAATTTTGGTCGCAAACCTTTCCAATGAGATGTTCATGTCAGTGAGGCTCGGTAGTTCAGTCAAGCCTTCTGGAATCTCCCCGGTCAAGGAGTTACTTGACAAGTTCAAGTACAAGAGATATTTGAATGTTCCTATCCAGTATGGGATGGATCCTCCCATATGATTCTGTGAAAGATCCAACACCTGCAAATTGCTGCAAGAACTCAACCATGAAGGAATTGATCCTCTTAGTTGACAATTGGAGATAAAGAGTTCCTTGAGGTTTCTGAACTGCAAACTCATATCAGTTGGTAATTCCTCATTTTGAAAGTTTAAGCTAAGGTCCAGCATGGTTAGGTTTTCGCAATATTGCAGAGTTGCAAGTGCTGATGTAAAGTTAACAAGACCGGTGTTTGAGAGTGACAGGTATCTCATGGACTGGCGATTCTTGAAGGCAAACTGTAGTCCACCTCTAAGGTGGTTGTGTGAAAGATTCAAACTATTTAGTCCTTGGCAAGATGATAAACTATTAGCTACCAGATCATGGAAATTATTGGAAGCAAGATTTAGGGTGGTAAGTTGAATCATTGCAGAACAATTGAGATCAATTAGACCGGTGAAGGAGTTGTTTTCCAAATCGAGAGTCAAAAGGGATTGAGAATTTACCAATGACTTGGGCAACTGGCCACTGAATTTATTTGATCTGGCAGAGAAGTGCTCGAGCGTTCGAAGCTGGTCAAACACATCTGGAAGAAATCCATTAAACCTGTTGAAGGAGAGGTCCAATTTCACAAGCTTAGAAAGGTTACCAATTCCACCATTTAGTGATCCAGTAAACAAATTTTCTTGAAGTTTCAACGTGTGAAGATCTCTCAGTTGCAAGAGACTTTTCGGAAAAGTTCCTGAGATCTGATTGCCGTTAAGAAAGAGATGCTGCAGAGAAGAACATTTTACAAAACTCTCTGAAACTTCACCAATCAAATAGTTGTTTGCAAGATTAAGAACTTCAATAAGGGGTGACATTGAACAATATGTTGCATCTATACTGCCACTAAATCTGTTCATCGAGAGGTCAACGTACCAGAGTGAGGGTAAATCATCACCACGTAGTAATTGACCGTAAAAGTCATTGTTGCTCATATCAATGACCTCCAGCTTTTGCAAACTGAAGTGGTAGGGGTTCAAGTATCCTGTAAGAAAATTAGCAGAAAGGTTCAGAATTCTCAGCTCATCTAAACCTTCGAAGGACTTGCAGATTGAACCTCTGAGTCCTTTTCTTGCAAGTTCTAACTTGACCACCCTTTTACTTGAAGTGGTGGAGTTGTCACAAGTGACACCATTCCAAGAGCAACAACCAGAACTAGAGATATCCCACCCATCAATCCCTGATTCTATGCAACTGGAGAAGTTAATTAAGGCTCTGAGGTCAGTTGAGTTGCATGTCACATTCTGGCATCTCATGACAGGTGCCTTGAAACTGATCGTGCACAAAATGAAGGTAAAGTAAAGGTATGGGAGCTGCATCTTCATTAAGTTTTAGGGAGTACGAAAGGATGAGGAGTGCAGATATGGTGTTACTATAGCGTGAATTGATCACAAGTTAAGGGTTTTTGGTTTTACTTTCTTTGATGGTCTGATCTTCCAAGCCTTTTGTAGAATCCTCATCTTCATTTATAGGATCTTGAAAACTCATTGTCTTCATTAACTGCCTCCCATGCTCGACTTTGAATCCTTCTATCTTTAACAACATTATTTGACCAGTCAATAGTTTCGGCAGATATATTAAATTAGGTTACTTTCACATGCTAGTTCCGTCGAGCAACGGTCATAAAATTATATAATTTTACGAGTTAATATATATTTAATATGTAAAATCATTTTAAAAATTTAAAAATTAATAAAATTGAGTTGAAATCAAGTAAAATTGATAAAATTAAATAAAATCACAAAAATTCATAATTTTAATACCAATTTTATGGTAAAGTAATTACACGGTGACTCTTATTCTCCAAAAGTCAAATAAAAATAAGATTCCAGAGGTTTATTTATTGTCGAGAGAATATGGGAAGGAAAACATTTTCTTGTCATATTATGATGCTGCTAGTTTATTTATTGGTAAAAATTATCTGATGTGTTTCCAGAGGTTGCCTTTTGTAATGATCCGGAATTTAAAATCATCTGAAGATATTTGATCAATGAATCGATATTTCCACGAATCCACCATCCACTTGATTGTCCATACAACATGCAATATGCAGATATTTTTTTTTAGTTTAACCGTTGGTGTCCGGATCAGTTTGCGTGCACCTTGACTAATTCCACGGGCTCTGAAATTAACGACCATGTAAACCTCCAGTGGTGAGGGCTCGAACCTGAAACTATAGAGAAAGTAAACTTCTTAGTCTCAAGCTCTTACCGCTGAGCCACCACCTAGATGGTTGCAATATGCAGATTTTAATCTAGGTAGTAGTATATTTTAGGGACTGTCATGCATGGATTTTAATTGTTTAGTTGCTGAATGAGAATATTATAGTGAGTTTTGTTATCTTTGGAGAGTAATAACTTAGATTCATAAAATAGAACTGGAGCAAAAACTCAAAGAAGATCAGAGGATAGCTTAGAACAACAAATTTTATAGACACATGTATATGAATTGTAATCTCTGATTTAGTTTTGCGGGTTTTTTATGCATGCTTCTGGATTATATGAATTGTTATGTATAACACATGTATTATGGTATTTTTTTTAACAAAAATTTAATTAGAATCCTATTATGTTATGATTGATTACAAGACTGATTTGAACTATGTATGAATTTTTATATGAATCATGTATTTTAAGGTGTTTGAACTATATATTAAATAAAAATTCCTTATAATTTTACAATTCGAATTTATTTTGCATTTTCCGTGTTGTGTCAAAAATATGTTTTTGACAACTTTGCCAATGAGCATCCTTCTCAACCACTCTTTGAAACATGGCACTTCATTTCGTAAATGCACATAGAAAACTCCTTTCAGGTTTTTAACATTTGTGATTTAAAAAAAAAAAATCCTAAAGATGGATGTGCTAAATTTGGAAGAAAGTAACTTCAAAGCAATTGATTAATTCTTTAGACATCAGCAGGAAGACAATTGAGCTCTTTCTTCTTGGTGGAGTTCGAAGCATCACTTAGTCCATTGGATAGCCTCATTTAGTTCATCTGATTAGGTTACATTCCAAACCTTCAAATGTTTGTTTCATAGGATATGCTATGTACTGCAGGCTGTTCTACAGTACAGAATGACTAGGGCAGAGGAGCCTGCAGCCTGCAATTTGGCTCAGTGATTCCAAGAAAAAGCGTGGTGTAACTTCGAAGATGAGGATTGGGGGGGCTGATTAGCTCGGGCTTGTGTAACCAGGAACACCTCCTGCCTTGGCCGAAAAGAAAAGGCGCAGCAATTTCTTATCTCAGGTATAGTTTTTATCAACCTATTAGATTTACTTTGTTTATCATACAAAATCTTTGACTATAGCTAGCTACGCCTCAACCCCATTTTGTTTAGTTGTTGTAAATTGTGTTTGAATTCCTGCTTGAATTAACTGAATTAAAAATGGAAAAGAAATGGGTGTTTTTCACTAACGCAGCAATACATGACTACATCGGTCGAACAAGAAAGATCAACCAGCATTTGAAGACCGACTTCTTGAAATAATTCAAGGTTGCTCTGCCCCCAAGGCGAGTAATGTACCAGTCTATTTTGTGGCATGTCCACATCCTCATGCCCTTGTAGCTGCCAAAAAATGATGCTCGACTGTATACATTGAATCTGAATTGCAGCCCGTCAGTTTTTGCTACTCTTTTAGCTCTTGTCAGTGTAGGTGGATTAGAGGATAACGGACCACAATCAATGTCAGGGCTTGTCACTTGGACCACTTATAACTGAACCTCTTGTTTTGTACTTTCAGCGGGCAAAGCTTTCCATCCAATCAAGGAGCTATTACCATGTCCTAAACTGAAACATCTAAATATCCAATTTCAATGGTCATCAGTTTAATTGGGGCAACAGGGAAAGCACCTTACAGTGAGATACAAATATTTCCTACAGTCGCTGAAACCTTCAACAACCTGGGATTGCCCATTTATAATGTTCAGTCTCTGCAGTATAACAAAAGCAAATTCCAGGTGGGGACATTTGCAGATCTCATGGAACAAATATACCATAAGATGAGTCACCAATGGTGATGAGCAACAGCGGGTTGCCAAAGATCAAACAGATAGTATGAAAAAATTAGAAACAAAATAAAATGATCGGTACACAAGTTTCAATTTCTTTGATTCACTAAGAAAATAACCAAATCTTTCCATTAGCATTATTAATCTCATAATGTTATACCTGTAAAACTAAAAGAGATCCAGGCTAAGAAGTCAAAATTTCTTTGCAAAGTTATAAGCTCAGCCATTCTCCAAATCACTATATCGTTTCAGAAGGAACCCCAACAGCTACTTAAAGTGCAAAAGCAAATCAGTAGAGGCCCAAAAATTTCCACCAGAAAGTTCCAGTAACTCCCCAGATGATGGCATTAATAAGGGCCATTGTAAAGCCCATCTTGAATACATCAGGAAGGTCTACATAACCAGCTGTTACAAAAGGCAATTAAAACACTATCAGATGCCATGTTAACGACTCAAAACAGATAGTGCAGAACAGAGATCTCAATGTGATCATGATAGATAGATCTAAGTCATAGAAAACCCTAAATCAGATCAATTTGAAGAGAAAAAATTTAGTTTGATAGGCTGTCAATGAAGATAAAGTTCATGAAGCAAGATTTAAAACAGAAATGCTTCACAATTATTTGCTTAATTTGGGAGAGCAGATGCATACCTCCATAGTATACAGCAGCTTGACCACTGCTGTAATGTGTAATAGCACCAAAAAGATTCGTATTGAAAGCTAAAGCCAAAGCTGCCAATATACCAGGCACCCCAGCTGCCACATGCATTGCAAGGAATGCAGAGTACAAAGCACCAACATGACCAGTTTGACTGGCAAATAGGTAGTGGATCAGGAAATAAGATGCCTGAAGAATCCCGAATGCAGCAGGCCAGCTCAAAGAGACAGATTGAAGGACCTTGGCTACACAGCTAGACATCCAGGTTACAACACCAAGGTTTGTCAACTGGCCTGCCATTCCCACTAGAACGGCAAACCAAACCAAAGTATCCCATGCTGATTTTTCAATTAAGCAGTCATCCCAATCAAGAACTCCCAACAGAAGAAGCATTGATAAGCCAATCATTGCAGCAACTACACTTGGTATTCCAAGAGCATCTCTGCAAACAGACCATCCAAGCAGAATCCAAACCCATTAACACATTTCAGAAAGAAAGCATAAAAATATCAACAGGGAACGTACTAATATCTGAAGTTTGAACATCATGCCAAGATCTCTACCAACCAAATATAACAACTATTTTGAGCTATCAGGTACATGCAAAACAAACCAGAATCCCTTGTCCAGGCTGAAGAATCCAAAAGATAATAAAAAAAAAATTAAGCTACCATGAACAAGATAAGAGGATATTTCTTCAACTCCAAAAAAGCACTAAACTCCACCAATTTATACCAATATGATCACAATTAAAGTAACCCAGGTCAAAGCACATTTAAGTATTGTCGTATTCCACAGAAATGACCGGTTAACATTTATTACCAAGTTGTTTTGAGGCCACAGTTAGCTGGAATGAAAACATCTAATGTATTAAATGAGAAATCACCTGCATGTTCATAGCTTTGAGACAATAGTAGATTAACATTGTCCAATTCAATAAACCTAGTCACAAGTTTCACAATCAACTGAATTTAGTGCCATAACATTTTTTGTCAGCGATAATCAAATATCATAGACAAATCTTCTATGTGATGACCTTGCACCATTACTTGAGAGTCATGACAACAGAGTAGAGTACGCAACCAACTAGTAAGTTGTAAGGACACAACATGCTTTCTTTATGAAAATGTATATGTTTTATTTCTTTAATTAAAGTTGCAAGGTAAGCAACAACCACTATGAACTAACCCATTCACAAACCTGTTCTTCCCCAATAAGTGTCTTCCCCCATCCATAAACTCAACCTCCGTGTTCATTAGGACCAGTAAGTAGAGTTCTAACAGGCACCTATTATAACCAGAAACCTAGACAAGGTTTGTTTGGGGAAATGTTGGCAGAGACAGGTAATATAACAAGGCCTTCTCTTTAAAAATACGCAAGGATCTGGGGATAGAAAGCAAGCATTAACTTCAAGAGCGTGAAAACCGAAAACAGAAAAAAGGGAACAAAAGATCGCCCCTTCATCCCTCAAAGCATAATGCAAATGCCAAAAGCCAATATAACTAGAGCTGCAATATGAAAAAAAAAATATCAGGCTTATTGGCTTTTTAAAAAAAAAAAAAACAAAAACCATGTATGGTCCTTCTACTTTTCACATTTGGCCAAATCAACCCTCTACTTTATAATGGATCAAATTAACCAATTAAATTCCAATAAAAGGTTATTTGAATCCTCCATACAAGCAAATTATAACATGTGGCATTCATAATAATTGGATAAAGGTGCTGAAATCACCGATATTTGAAAATAGGGTTGATCAAACTCAATTTAAAGCGAACAGTTTAATTCGACCAAATGTAAAAAGAAAGGAACCACATGTTATTTTTATCCCATAAACAAATTGAACTTGATAAATCAGAAATCTACACCTACAATTGAATTCCTTCATGATTCAGAGAAATCTACACCTACATTTTTGGTCTGACAAAATTATTATTGAGGCTTTTCTAGATCAGTAAAACCAATAAAAACAAGTTAGCAAGCTGCAGATAACACTCCCTCAGCAACCTGTTACCTTAATTTCTGTTAGGACTGCAGAGAAGGGAGAAGGGAGAAGGGAGAAGGGAAGGTAATCACAGAGGGTGTCATGGAGCTAAAGAGGAAAAAAAGAAACAAAAATCAATACTTTAATACATGTGATAATCATGCTGGTATAACTATCCCTAGCATACTGATCAATTTATAATCAGTTGAATGACCAGAAAGATGCACTAGATCACAACAAATTAACTGAACAACATTCTAATCTAGTGAATCTTCGGCCTACTCAATCATGATAACATCCACATGATGAAAAGTCCAGAGTAAACATCAGGGTTCAAAATTCCACAATAGGGAGCGGAAAGTTCCAAGGACATTCTCTTTTCTCTACATTTCATTTCCATTAACTCATGCTTATGCATTGTCCAGAATTGGTGTATTACACATAGATATCCTGTTCAAGTTATATCTAAAAAAATAATATATATATTGTAGATGATATGAGATATTTGACTTACCCAAATACCCACAAAGAAACTGCAAGAACCATGGTACCAACCATGATCCATTCATTTCTTGTGACAGGACCCATAGTCTCCAGCTTCTTTGCAGCCACTGCTGGAGCATCTGGAGTGTCTTTCGTTTCAGGAGGATAAAGCTTATATAAGATAAGTGGAGTAGCTAGAATAGAAAACAATGCTGGCAAGCTAGCTGCCTTAAACCAAGAAACCCAAGGGCTTGAAATTATCACCCCAAGTTCCTCAGCTAATTTCAGACACAGCAAGTTTTGAGCCGCTGCTGTAAGAAAAAGAGCACTGGAGCTGCTAGAACACTGTAAGACATTGCAAAAGAATGATGCTTTAGGTAACCGACACTAGAAAATTAAAAGGAGCTAAAATTTGGGAACAAACTACTAGAAACCAGTAATGTTCCACATAAGAAAACAATATAAGAAATACAACAAAGAAACCCTGCTTATGGTTGATAACATGGTACAGAGATGGAAAGGTCTTGAAAATAACAATCCAATCAAAACCTCATGCAGGACCTCTCTGAACTTTCCAGATAGTAATAATGAGGAGACGTCAGAAATTCAACTAGTATGCATCTCCCTTCACAATTAATCCCGCAAATTCTTTACAAGATGCCACCAAGACAGGTGGTAAAGCCTCAACAGGGTGATGGCAAGAGTCAACCTGTCTTCAAGACATTTACATCAACCTAATTAATAATCCATCTCAGTTCAACCAAAAGAAGGCAGTTTCCCATGGAAAAACAATCCAGCCACCCATATTTTTCGGATTCACTGATGAATCTTCTAAATCCGTAATAAAGAAAAGAGCTTGTCAACTAGCAAAATCCACAAATAAATTATCATTCTTTTAAGAAACAATATCCTCAACATTTATTCACTCCAATTGAAACAACCACTCACACACAGATAATATCACAGATTGAACATTCCATCCACTGACAGAAAAATTAACTGCACCTACACATCCACACAAATAGCAAAACCAACATGATATAAAAAGAAAACAAGATGCACCATGTAAACAGAAGATAACCTGAAATTGTGACTGAACTAAATAAGAACCGAGCTTTTTCGAAGAGGTATCACCAGGCTTACTCCCTGCTGACAATGATAATGACTTGATAATAGGCAAAAAAATACCACCGGCCCTAGCAGTAGTACTAGGCATTGCAGGCGCGATAAGCGCCTCACTAAGAGTCAATCCGTAAGACAATCCTAAAGTACTCTTCCCTAACCACTTAACAAAATAGGTAGCAATCCTATCACCTAATCCAGTCTTAACAAAACCACGAGCGAAAAAGAAAGAAATAACAATCAACCAAATAACCTCACTAGTAAAAGCACTAAAAGCCGTCGAAAAAGCTAAAGTTCTAGTAACAACCGAAGTAGTTAAACCCAAAAAAGCCCATGCCCCAACTGGCAAAGGACTTAAAACAAGACCAGCGATAGTAGAAAGGAAAATAGACAACAATTGCCAGGCTTGAGGGGTAACTTCTATTGGTTTAGGCACAGCAAACCTCACAATTAAGCCTATAGAGACAGATATTAAAAGGGGTATCAATTTTGCTCCTTTTAGAGATGGGGTTGGTTTTTCTGCCGACTTTGATAACGGGCTGTCCTTGGATTCTTGATCCAATGCGAGAATTCTGGATTTGGACGTGAAGATTTTGTTTTTGTTGTGGAATGGAGAGAAAAGGAGAGGTTTTTGAGTGGATGATCTGATGGTAGAGAGTGAGTGAGCGGTTGATGAGGATTTGGTAATGGAGATAGGTCCCGGTGATCTGTGGAGTAGAGAATTGCGGGTGTAAAGAGAGGTGGAGAAGGTGGTGGTAGCGGAGAGAGAGTGGAGGGCAAAGCTCTCCATCTTTTCACTCTGTTTTCTTGTGTGTTTTCTGTGTAAGAGAGATGATGAGAACGAGAGAATTAGTCGAGAGGGAGAGAGCGGACATAACAAGGAGTTTCGTGAGGCGTTTTCTGATTGTGGTAGTTTAAAATATTTTTTATTTAAAAATATTATTTTTAATATAATATACGAAAATAATAAAAAATATAATTTTAACAAATTTTTAAATATTATTTTAGTGTGTTTGGGATGTGAGGATGGAAATTACAGGAAGCAACAATGGCCACTGGATATTGTTTTAGGACCTTTTCTTGAAAGTTAAAAGCCAATGGCGTTTCAAAAATCAAATGGACATGAAAATATTTGCCAAAGGGTTTCAAGTTTGTTATTTTTTTTATTTTTTTTTTTATAGCTAATCCATCGGCACATAACATCAATGATATTGACACCACTTCAATTATATTCCATCCACTTTTTTATTATTTTTGGTGGTATTTTAGGATGACATTGACATGTGATACTAAAGGACTAAATTGAATTGAAGTTGATATAGGAAGAGGTGATTATTTTCGATTTGATTTGGTTTTTATTAAAAATAACCAATCAAACTGAAATTTTAAAAAAAACCGAAACTGAACCGAAACTAATTTAAACCGACTGGTTTCGGTTCGGTTCAGTTTTTTTGGACAAAAATCGATTCAAACAGGTTTGGCTCGGTTTTTTTGTTTGGGTTCGGTTCGGTTTTTTCAGTTTCAGACTTATAAAACCAAAACCGAACAGGTCGGTTTTTTCAAAATTTTAATCGGTTTAATTAGATTTTTTTCACGGTTCGATTTTTTCGGTTATTTTTTTCTGGTTTTCTCGGTTTAATCAGTTTTCTGATTTTTTTCTCACCCCTAGATACAAGGACTCAATGAAAATACTCAATAGTTTAGGGTTGAAATCAAAAAAAAAATCAAGGGGTGTTGATCAAGATCTCTCTCATTCAAGGGGGATATCTTGCCTTTCCTATTAAAAAGGAAACTTTTTTTATAAAATTAAAAATTGCCAACTTTTGAATTTCTTTCTATTTTCTTATATATATTTCATTTTTTTAATTTCAGTTAGATATCCTTAGTCCTATAACTTGCGCTAAGTTACGGGTATGATTTCAAGCCGACATTAAAATGTATTTTTGAGTATCCTGATTTCTTTTAATTGAGAAACAAAACGTTGTTGTTTACGCTTAATAAAATAAATTAATTAATTAATTAAAAATATATGTTTCAACACAAGAGAAGAAGACGCCGACATTATAATGTATTTTTGAGTATCCTGATTTCTTTTAATTGAGAAACAAAATGTTGTTGTTTACGCTTAATAAAATTAATTAATTAATTAATTAAAAATATATGAACTGATATATCGAAAAGAAGTTATTAACATTAATTAAATACTAAAAAAAAAAGAGGATATTAATTAAAAAAATTTAAAAAAAAATCAAGAATAAAAAAAAATTCAAGCCCGTGCACCTGGTTAGGCATGAAAAAGTCTAAGCACGATTGGGTCTAGAAGGTCAGGCCCACTCACGTGACTAATTTTTTTAATAAATGGGCTACACATTATTCATTTTGCTTTTTCTTTAACGGATAACATGTCGTCTATTATTACACATGACCATCTACCAGATAATTTTTTGATCTTCTCTGGTGATCTGAAAACAATGTTTGAGTTTTTTATTTTAAAAAATTAATTTTTTATTTATTCTCACCTAAAAATAACTTAGAAACACCCTAAGAACCTTCAATAAACCTATTTTCAAACCAAAATGCCCTCTAATCACTCTAAAAAAATAAAAATAAAAAATTATGGACTCAAATGTACTTTTTCCAATATGGCTTAAGGCAATACCATCTTCATTGAAATCCACTCGATAAGATAAAACCATGACAACAAAATCAACTTTTTTAGTGGCTAAAATATAATCATCCAAATATTTTTCTTTTTTTTCAGCATATAAAAACTAAAACGTAAAATAAATAAAGTTTAAGGTCAAATTATAATTTCTAATTAATAGAGATTAAATAATACATAACCTGAAAGTTCAAGCAACCAAGCGAAGTTTTCTATGGAAAAATCTATATGGGATCTATTTTTTCTATTAACCTTGGTCCCTCTTCTTTTAATATATTTTTTTAACTATAATCTAAAGTTTTATTTTGCAAAATCAACTTTTAATATTTGTTCGATTATCTCTCTACACTTCATATACAAAAGCATGCAAATTGGAAAAAAAATCTAAACATATAAACTATACTAATGTAATTTAAAATGATGAAATTAAAAAAAAAATCAATGATAAAAAAAAATGAGAGGACCAAAAAACTTACATATGGAATCTTCTCCTCGTGATTTCCGGTTCAAACATGTGGTTGCTAATATGATAGCTATTAAAAACTTACATGGTTGTTAACTTCAGGGCTCCTGAGATTAGTCGAAGTGCGCGCAAGCTGACCTGAACATCCATGTTAATAAAAAAAAATTCAAAGATTAAGTAAGATTTGCTTGATTTAAATCTGGAATTAGATTTTAATTTTAACTTCTTGGACTGTATTTAATAATAATTTTAAAAATAAAATCCTTGTGGGCTAGAATTTTTTTATATTTAAAAATATTAATCATAGCAAAAGAAATAACCCAATTCTAACTAAATGCCCTATGGAGAGTTGGAGTTTAGACCAATTTCAATGGAAGGCCTTGGATCATAAATAAGTTAGATTTCATAAAACCAAACAAAAAATTAAACACGCTCTAATCTTGTGGGTTAACTTGGTGATTTCATTAACTCATTCTTTGATTTGAGTTGAGTTTTTCAAAAAAATTCAAATCATAATTCATCTTGTTTTATATTTGATTTAATCAACCCGATCCAAGGAATAGAAGGACTATAATATAATATAAATTATAATCAAATCATGAATTATAATTTTTTTTATAATTAGGTCCTCTAATATAATATAAATTTATAATGATTTTAGATAGAAGGACTCGATTAAGGAATTTTAATAAGATGGAGACATAATTGAAAAAAAAATAGGGAAATGGGTGACAACTTCAAAGTTTATGCAGAAATTTTAGTTTGGTCCTTATATTTTCTTTTTTTCTTTCTTTTTGATTTATTTGATTTTTAAATTTTCAATTTTGATCTTGAATTTTATTTTTCTTATTTTTCAGATCTTAATTTAAGAGAGGAGAGAGAGAGAGAGTCATTGAATTTTGATGGTAGAGAAAATCTCGATTGATATCGATTTAGGCCATGAAAAAATATCAATCTTGATGTCAATAAATTTCTTTTGATGAAGAAAGTCTCATCTAAGTGTTCTTTTTCCTTTCCATCATCTAAAAAATGATCAAACAACTTAGCTGAATGGAGCATCCAGATCTAGATATGTATAAATGCATACAATACTTTTAATAGCATACAATGCTTTTAATCCAATTTAATCCAACCTGCTCTCTTTTTTTCCTTTTTCTTGTATTTTGGGTTTACTATCAATTTTAGCATTACTCTCAGTGTTTGCACTACATAGATGGCTTGCACTATGCCGCAAGTTGGGCTATAATTTCTTATTATTAAAAAACATTTTAGGATGCGATAACCTTTTTAAAGAAGTTAGAAAAATCTAACAACCGAGTCATTGACTTAACTTGGTTTAGTAAACGCAGTTAATTTAACAATATGATTATAAAAATAAACCAATAGAAAATAAATAGAACTATATGTATATCAACTAAAAAAATAAACACTTGTCAATATTATAGAAAGATATCCTCTCTATATTTGATAACAAAACAAAAATCAAATGAGAATATGATAACCCATGCAAAGTAAAATGAAAAAAATTCAAAGCTCATTAGCAAAATAATATATTCAAAGTTCAATTTCCAACAAATCAACTGTGGAAAAATAAAACTGAAGGAAAAATCAAATTAAAAAACAGAAAAAAATGACCTGAGTCAACCAACCAAATACGTGATGTTGAAAATTGAATAAAATAATGAAGTTCAAATATATATAAAAAAAAAAACACAATGTTGAAGGGCAAAATTGAAAAAAAAATCTCATCTAAAAAAACAACAAAAATAAAGACATGAGTCAACCTCAAGTTAACTTGTTAAGCCCATGACTCAGGACATAAGATCAGGATAATTCCATAGAAAGGTAGTGAAAAAAATCATGAAGCTTAATTCCAAACTAGCTCAATGTTGAAAGATGAAATTAAAAAAAAATTAAAAAGAACCTGAAAAAAATTGAAGTCAACCCGGGCTAATTTTCGAAACCTATGACTCATGTCATGAAGCCGGGACCAACCCTATACAAAGCAAGCCTGAAAAAAGCATAAAGCCAAATCCTCGATCAATAAATTATCGAGGGATGAAATTAAAAAAAAATTCAATTAAGAAAGGAATAGAAAACAAACAACAATCAAAATAATAAGAACTAAATTTGATATAAAAATTAAATGAATCTAAATGCTAAGGGATAAAATTAAATAAATAAATCAATAAATAAAAATTCAAAACAAATACATAACAATAAAAAAATAATAGACCAAATTTAATACAGAAAATAAATGATAGGACTATTCTCAATTTTAACAGGCTAGCAAGAAGAGAGAAAAAAAATGAGGAAGAGAAGGTAAAAAGTTTGCGGGGGCTCAACTGCTATGCCGTCATCAACACACACTACACCATCAAAAAAGTGCGACACGAGGATTTGAACGCCGTCGTTGAAGTCACCATTTGTCCGACAAGAGATGCTGCAAGAATCGCCTGAACATCGTCAACGCAATTTTTCTATTGAAACCCACAAATTGCATTAAAGTATAAACCCACAACTTTTCAATGATTTCCAGTTGCATACTGCAATGCAAATCTAAAGTCTAAACCCACAGATTTCCCTGTCATGGTGTTAGATTTTTCTATTGAAACCTTCAAAACAAAACCTGACAAAATATAGCGATAACAACAAAGAAAAAACCATACAATAACATAATAATCCATGGCAAAAAGTCCACCAATTCACCAGTCCTGCTGATCTCAAATCAACAAGTAAGACTTTTCACAATCAATCTGGAACTTGATTTGAATAAGAAGAGTTCCAAATCAATGAACAAAAGGCCCTTGCCTACGTTATATATAAATGAATTCGAACAAATTTATCGTCCAAACCAAGCCTCGATGCATACAGATCATACGTTATGGCCAATATGAGAACACTTCATGTAATGGAACGAACATCGCACAATGGAATCAACATTTTGTTCCTTAAACATGGTTTTGTGCATCCATTGATCATAAATTACAATATTTAAATAGCTCGACATCAGCATGGAACAAAAGAGTTGTCAAAGATCCTATGCATCCAAAAAAAAAAATTACAATGTTTTTTTGTATAAAAAATTATCAGATTGTTGTTTTTGAATAATTTTGAGGTGCCGGTATTAAAAATTAAAAAAATCTAATATATTTTTTATTAAAAAATTCCTGTACCTTGCATTAAAATACCACCGAACACTAATAAACTATAAAAATATTACAGTAACTCACAGCTCGATCCCTTGAAGAGGTATGGCTTAGCCAATGACAATCTTGCTGTAGTCTTATTTTTAATGGCCACATTTCATTCAACGAATAGAGACACAGAACAGAATCAAAAGTCCAGTCCAAGTTTCAATCTTCATGCCCTTTCGTGGCTCTTTTGGCTTGTGCAAGACCACCACACGTTCTTGCTGTCATCTGGTTATTGGATCACCTACTGAGGACATTGCTAGGTCACAGCTGCTAGCTGTGGTTGGGCAAAATTAGCAGGCACTACTTGCATTTCTTAGAACTCCAACCTCAAAGTTTATCCAAGTATGAAAAAGACGGGCGCCGCGCCCTTTTTTATCCTCTATAAAAATGGCATGGCTAGCTGTGGTGACCCTCCCTTGAGTGACACCATTGCTTGCGGTGACCATTTTATCGCGTTGCATGGCCACATTTTCATGTCTTGTTCTTGCTAATACCAGAAGGAGCTTGCCAGTTGTGACTCATGACTCCTCAACCCAGGCCGAGACGCTTTGTATATATACAACCGTTCTACTATCTGCCTAGCCACCACCACATTGCATGCACATTAGTGCCGTGATCCTTCCTCTTCCCTCCATCTAAACATGGAAAAGAGAGGATAGAACCGTTCTACCACCACCACATGGCATGGACATGGTTCTACATTGGTGCTATGCTTCCTTTTCCCTCCATGTAAATAAGAAAAAGAAAAGAGAGAAAATGGTTGCGTTTGTGGGATTTTTCAAAGTGGAAAATTCTTTATTCGTGTATCAACGTAGAAGTTCTAATTGGATTTCTTTTCCAATTAGAATTCAATTATTTATTATTTAGATTCATGCACAAAGTTCATAATGAAAAAAAAATATTTTGGGAGCTTTGACATATCTTAGTCAATAATTTGAAGATCTTGCTCTTATCTGTAAAGCCCTTAATTATTTGACTAATGTCTTGTTGGCAGAACAAAATTATTATTTATCGTAAAAAACATTTTTATATTCCAGTGAGATTATTTTCAAATGTTTTTTTATTCTTCAGTTTTTCTATTTTTCAATCTTCTTCTCTCTTTTTTTCAGTTCTTTTAAACTAGCTCTTTGATCTATGACTATAATAGTTGTAATGGTGGCTAGAAAATAAATCTTTGATTCAAAAAAATATATTAAAATAACTGTTACAAATATTATAAATTTTTGACGGAACACAACACCATTGGTTGGGGACATGTCAAACTACGTCACCTGCGGGTACCTTCCTTATTCGCCGTTGCTTCCTTCTTGAAGACCTTCTCTTCATTCTTCAATTTTGCTGCTTCCTTGATCCTCTCTTCATTATAAATACAAGGAAAAGAGAGAAATGGCTTCATGAGTATAAAATCTTGAGTTTTTCTTCTTTCTAGAAATGGCTTCTTTCAATGTTTCTTCTTGCCCGTCAACAACCACAAGAGCAGCTCGCTCTGGTTCCCAGTAAGTTTTTATTTATTTGTTTATGCTTGTTTTCGTGTTTTGACGGCTCTCTTAATGGCTTAACGTGTTAAAGTTTTGTACTTTTGGTTTTGTCTGCTCTTTTTTTATTTACATTTGTTTTGAAGGGTGAATGGTTTTCCATTTTGGTTGTGCAATCTAGAGTACCGGTGTTTGGATCAGTTGAACCTTGTGTTTGATTTTATATTTTTGTTTAAGAACTTGGTTTTTTCTGTTTTTCTTTGTGGTGTGATTAGATCAAGAGTTTTTCGTCGTGTTTGATTTTAGAAGAGGAGCTAAAGAAAGGATAGGAATGATTGTTTGACTGCTAATGTCTGAGATTACTTGAAAAGAATCGAAATTCTTTATTGGGCATTCCGGTGACTGCATAGGATAGTTGACATGAATAATACTTTATCATGATTCAAAGTTCTGATTTTTTTTGTTGCACTTCTTAGCAATCCAGTGTAGTATATGTATGTTGCAGCTTGATTAGTTTATTGTTTTGGGTTGTGAAATTTGTGATTATATGAAATTATCAGCATAATGGCCATGCTCTGTCTATTGTTTCTTGGTATGTAAAGTAGTTATTGAGCGATATTTATGTGTAGGGCATGCAGGAACTTCAGATTGTTCAATGGATTACATTGTGTGAATTCATTTTCTGCAAATGGGAATGCATTGAATTTGGCATTGATCCGGCTGGATGGTAGTAAATCATCTTTTGGTATTAAGGGTGCTAGCAAAACTCGAGCCACGCTGATATCTGGTGATGAGCTACTGTCCTATTCCAATGACAATGGTGTTGTTGCAAAGAGTGCTCTTCTAGATAATGGTTCTGTTGGGGTTGACTTACAGCCTGAGGCAGTAGCATTTGGAGCCCTATCAGCGGATAATGCTTTCATCACTAATGATTTTGCCAATGGTAATGATGACCGTCAGTTGGATCGCCCCTCAGAAGGGTTTTCTTCCATCCCTGACGCCATTGAAGATATTCGCCGAGGAAAGGTAGTTTTTTCCTGGATTTTGTTGGTAGTTTATAGTAGCATTTTCATGCCTTGTTGCTTCATAAAGATTTTTCATTACCGGTTTTCATTGCAGATTGTAGTGGTTGTAGATGATGAAGACAGAGAAAATGAAGGGGATCTCATTATGGCAGCAGAGTTGGCAACACCTGAAGCTATGGCGTTTATTGTAAAGCATGGCACTGGAATAGTTTGTGTGAGCATGAAAGGTGAAGATCTGGACAGGTTACAGCTTCCTTTGATGGTTAGGCAAAATGAAAATGATGAAAAACTTCGTACAGCTTTCACTGTAACTGTGGTATGTACTTTTCTGGCTTTGAGATTTCAAATCTAGAATATTGAGTCTCTCGTGTCAACATCGTTTGTCAGGATTGCAGTTCACCAGAAATATAATATTTTTTTTCATTTCACTAGAAGTATATAAACGCCCTGTATTTAATCGTTTTGCCTTGGAAAACACTTTCTTTGTAGAATGATACATTTGAAAAGTATATAAAATGATTATATGCAAAAGAATGTCTGAATTTTTCTATTTTTATCCGTGATGATTCTGTTTCGAAGAAACAGAAATACCACACTAATAAAATAGTTCATTGTTCTACTTTCTGCAAAGCTTTACATTCAATGGTTTCTTCTCTGTCATGACAGAGGTTCTTAAAGTCATTCGCAGTCATTTCCAGACATGTAGCCACACAAAGATATTACTAATTGATCTTCTTGTACACTACACCGTCATGGTTCTCAATTTTTCTTTTGCCTGCAAACGACGTTTTATTAGGATGCTAAACATGGTACAACAACTGGGGTTTCGGCTAATGATAGGGCAACAACAGTGTTAGCTCTTGCATCCAAAGATTCAAAGCCTGACGATTTCAACCGCCCAGGCCACATTTTTCCATTGAGGTATAGGGAGGGTGGTGTTCTGAAAAGAGCTGGACACACAGAAGCTTCTGTTGATCTTGCCGTTCTAGCTGGATTGGATCCTGTTGCAGTTCTGTGTGAGGTTGTAGACGATGATGGCTCCATGGCTAGATTACCGAAGCTTCTTCAATTTGCAGAGAGGGAGAACTTGAAAATTATATCTATAGCTGATTTAATCAGGTAAAGTGTTTCCATCTTCCTTCTTCTGCAGCAGCTTTATGTTATCATCATCACACAAGAGATTATGGTTGAGTAACTTCATCGGTGTCAGGGGTTGATCTGGTTACTTGTGTAATAAAGGAATTATTTGCCATTCTGTGGTAATATCAGTTAACTGAAATACTATAATTGACAGGTATAGAAGGAAGACAGATAAGTTGGTAGAATATGCTTCTGCTGCTCGGATACCTACAATGTGGGGACCGTTCACAGCTCATTGTTACAAGTCGGTCTTGGATGGCATTGAGCATGTTGCAATGGTTAAGGTGAGCAATTATCATAATTTAGAGATCCAAACTCACAAATGTTACCCGAGTTGGGAAAATAATTGTGGTCATTTTCTTACAGCAGAAGACTAACTGCTTGCAAGGTTTTTGTGCTGTCGTTGCTACATTTTCCTTCAAACTTATAAATGGCTTGTAGAAATAGGATCGGGGAAAGGTATCTGAACCCCATGATATCCAATTGTTAGAATTATTATGATGTAGAATAGATTCTCTGGAAAGAACCTTTTCTAAACCAGGTTTGAGACCACATCTTGAAAGAAATGGAAATGAAAGAATGAACTTTAAACCATGGAGGAGGTCTCCATGCTAAGCCGGTTTCACTGGAAGCTAGCTAATCCATAGCCTAATGTAGTTTGGTTGTTAGAACAGGAATACCTACACACACACGCTCATGCAATCCTTCAGTCAACATATGATTTCGCTTACAGTCAATAATGCAGAGAATGGGGAGTCGAATGTTTTCAATTTTCTGGTTTTTGAAACGGTAGAAGTAAGATATTTGGCTGTGCAGAGGCAAAAATGAAAGCAATTGTCATTTTACTTTTCCAGCTAGATAGAGTTTCTAAGGTCAAACACCCATTCTCAAACCTCTCACAAAAAAGAACTCCTTTAAGTATTCCGTACTTTCAAACTATTTTTCTGGTTTACACAGGGTGACATTGGAGATGGGGAGGATATTCTTGTGAGGGTACATTCAGAATGCCTCACAGGGGATATATTTGGATCTGCTAGATGTGAATGTGGGAATCAGCTGGCACTTGCAATGCAGCAGATTGAAGCTGCTGGCAGAGGTGTTTTGGTCTATCTCCGCGGGCATGAAGGGCGTGGCATTGGTTTGGGTCACAAACTCCGTGCATACAACCTCCAAGATGATGGACGTGATACCGTGGAGGCAAATGAGGAGTTGGGGCTGCCTGTTGATTCACGAGAATATGGCATTGGCGCCCAGGTATACCCTAAACCACACAAAATGAAAGCATTCCATTTGTAACTCTAGGCTTTCATGAACCGTATCCCATGATCAAACTGAGGTGATAAAGGCAGCTGTGTTTTCTCCTAATCTTACAAGGATATGCTCTGCATCCAGAGGTTTCAATCCTAGTTTCATTATGTAAATATGAACCACTTGGTTTCAACCCATTGGCCCATACCCTTTAACCATCTCTAGACATACTATCTCCACATTGATGGAAATGAGTGTGGATCAACAAAAATGCAGGGGATCTGGCAAACCACCTCCATACCATCTAGTGTTGCTGTTTTCCTCTTTTGTTTTTCTTAAGGTCAGAACAGCATGACATCAATGGAATTTCTTTGCAGATGTTACGAGATCTGGGTGTCCGAACAATGAAGTTGATGACAAACAACCCTGGAAAGTACATCGGGCTCAAGGGTTATGGATTGGCAGTTGCAGGAAGAGTTCCGCTATTAACTCCCATCACAAAGGACAGCAAGAGACAGCAATGGTAGTGATAATGGCAATGGTAATGGTAAATCCAGTGTCGACATTCCACCTGGTGTTGCTTCAGACTGGTAGACCAGTTGCATCCTCGCTTCAGACAGACAGGAGTCAATTATGAGGTTCCAGTTGGGTTCTTTAACATGACAGAACGGCAAAATCATGAATTGGATTATGAAAAGAGCATAGATTCTTTCATTGTACTCAACTCAAAATCAGAAACTATGATTACATTGCTTTGCGAGAGAAAAATTAAATGTCTCAGCGAGTGTATTGAACAGCCATTCATTCTTTGTTTAATGTGTAAAGTAGACAGAACAAAATAGATCTCATTTAATGCATTTGTAACTTGATCATTGTAAGGAAGTTGAAGCGATCCTCTCTTGTTCACCCCCATCAATTTAACTAGTTTAAACATGAAAACATGCGAGGCAGAACTTCATTACTGTATCAAGATAAATTTAGTATTTTTATTTTTTTTACCCCGGCATCCTAACGGGGTGGTCATTTTCAGTTCGATTTAATTTTTAAAAAAAATAAAAAACCAAACTGAAACCGGTTCAAATCGACTGGTTTCGGTTCGGTTTGGTTCGGTTTTTTTAAACAAAAACCAGTTCAAACCGGTTTGGATCGGTTTTTTTTATTAGGCTCAATTTTTTTCTTTTTTTTCTATTTGGATTTGGTTTTAAAAAATTAACCAAACACATCTCAAAAGTTTAGTTTCATCTTGTTTTGGTATAAAAGTTTTGAATAATAGAGGAAAGTGGGTAGCACAACAATTATGAGCTGGAGTGAGCTTTCAAGCAGGTACAAAATTGTGATTGTACAGATGTGTTTTTAAAAAATATAAAAATATTTTTTAATTTTAAATTATTTTTTTATTATTTTAATATTCTAATATTAAAAATAATTTTTTTAATAAAAAACTATTATTTTATTATATTTTTAAATAAAAAATATTTTAAAAAATAATCTCTGCCCTACACATGATACTCATAAAAGTTAAGATCAGCAAACTCAACTAATTCCTACAAAACAATCGTTTAAACCTAAAGAAATATTACCCAAAACAGGAATTCTCCCATGAAAAAGTTTTTTGGTTGGCTGTGTTTCTAAACTGTTAAAAAAAGTTATTCATGAACCCAAAAAAAAAATATAGAAGTCATGGGTAATGATATGACTTAATTTGGATTGAAAAAACTAACCTAATTAAATTAAATCGATTTATATTAATTTTAAAAAATATAAATTAGACTGGATTGAAAACCAGATCACATTAAATTAATTCGTTTCAATCAAGACTGGTTTTTTTGGTATAAAACTAGAAAACCTAATCCTAAATTTGAAGGATTTGATTCACCAAACCAAAAAAAAAAGAAAAAAAAAAACAGTGAAGAGTATAAAGAACAAGTATAGTTATTAAGTTATATCCGTTTTTAAAATCAAACCAAACCGAGTAGATTTTATGATTTTAAAAATCAATTTAATTAGTTTTTCTCTTAGTTTAGTGTTTTTAGTTAATTTTTATTTTTATTTTCTCAATTTTCTTGATTGAATGGTTTTTTTGAACACCCAAGGTAAATATTTCTTTAACTAGGTTTATATTATTATACTACTTCTATTTTAAAAAACTTGGGTATCATTATAAAGGTAACCGACCATATAATCAATGAAACTCCTATCTTTTTCTTTTTTTCAACTCAACTCTCTGTTTTTCTTTTTTTCTCTATTTTTTATTTTAATTTCATTGTTTTCTTTCAATTTTATTCTCATATTTTTTTTAACAGTTGTTGGAGTTGTTTTTAGACCAACCAAGTCTACAAAGTTACATTATAACAACTCTTATATAATTTAATTTTGAACTTGGGTTAAGTAAAAAATTGAGTTGGGAGGTTTTTTATGTTACTTTCATCATTTTTTTTAATTTCATCCTTAAATTTTTTTTACCAATTAGTTAAGATATTTTTTTATCAGTCAAGTTGATTGGATCAAGTCATGATAACTCCTCCACTGTTTAATTTTAAACACATGTTAGATAAATAGTCGTATTAGAAAGTTTTAAAGTTGATATGTTGGGTTAGCTTAATAAAAATATCGAATAGTTCTGTGTAATTTAGATATTTTTTTTGTTACATTAAAAAAAATATGGCTTGCAACGTATTTATGTAAACTAGAAATAAACTAAAAGATTTAGGTTTTCCTATCCATAAATCATAACCTTCTTCACATTACTGTTTATAGCCAAGTTTTTCCTTTGATAGTCCCTTAGTTTTTTACTATTTTATGATGCGATCATTCCTTTAAAATTCTATTTTCATGGTCTTGTAATTTAATATATATATATATATATATGAGATTGCTTTCTACTTGGCTATATTACTAGATAATTGGTCTGCATTATATCATGGGATGATTCAAAAAAAAATTAATATAAAAAAAAATCTAAGTGTTGTTAATGTTTTTCTAGTTACAAAAATTTAACTATATGGAAATTGATTTGATGTGACTCGATTATCTTGTTGAGTTCAAATACAACCTGGACAATTGATAAAAATATAATTTGTGTCAAAATAACTATTTTAATACCAGATTTTTTTTTTAATAAACACTAGGACAACAACATATTGAAATGATTCAGATCAATCAAAGTTAACATGTCAATTTGCATATCGAGTCATAAGATCATGAGAACCTCAAAAAAAATAAAAAAAAAATTATGAAACTTAATTTCCAATAAACTCAATGTTAAAAGATGAAACTGAAAAAATTAATTAAAAAATAACTTGATTAATCCAAGTTAATATGTCAAATTCGCAACCTGAACCGTGAGGCCAGTATATATATATTTATTTATAAAGTTGTTATTATATTTGAAATGATTATTAAAGTGTCCCTAAGGTGTAAAAATAAAAAAAAAATCTACGAAAAAAATGAAAAAAAAGTGAAAGAAAGAAAGCAAGAGGAAACAAAGAAAAGAAAAAGAAAAAAAAGGCAGTCCTTCTCTCCTGTTTGTGGTACCAAATCCAACTCCACCATTAATCACTCTACGAGGTTCTACAGCAGTCTTCCTCCCCCCCCATTACCATATAATTTTGGGTCTTCGTGTCTTTTAATGGTGCCTTTAGAACGGTCCATCACAATTTATTAAAGGAAAAAACTTGTAATGAGAAAAGGCTTCGTCGAGGTGGGGGTGATGCCACATGACATGGCCATACTTTAAAATTGCTTGGATTATAATGCTAAATATGTTATTTATTCTTCCACTAGCATTAATTTATTTAAATTAATTTAATTCTTATATTTTTAGCATTTAAATGATTTAAAGCCAGGTACTAAGAAAGTGTTTGACTTAAAGATGCAAGTGAATTTTTTTTTTAATGAAACCCATTTAAAAAACATGTACTTTTTATTTTTGTGAGGTGTCGTTTGTGCTTTAAAAAGATTGTACTTTAAAGGTTGTACATATATACATATTAAATCTAGCTCGACCATAAATCCTTCTCCTCCGAAGTTATATAACCCCCACCACCCGATTTCTCTCCCACTCCACCATCAACAACCTAAATCAATGGCAAGTGGAGCTTTTCTAAAAGATAAAAGATAAAATTAACCTTGTTACTTTGATTAGGACCTTGCTTCTAGGCTAGAAAAAAGAAAAAGAATAAGTTGTGTGATAATTATTATCTTTAATATTTTAATATATATAATAATGTTATTTTTATTTTGTTGATTTTTAAAATTAATTTTGATTTAAATTGTAAAATATAATATTCAAAAACTTGATTTCAAAATAAAAAATAATCAAATTATGAGATATTAGAGTAATTAAAAAAAAAAAAAAAACTAACCAAGTAATAGATGCGCTGTCCTCTAATAAATCTTACTTAATAAATATTTATTTCCAAATAATGACCACGCGGCACCCTACGCGAACACGCTTTCCTTTTTCCGACCGTTAGCACATGGCAAAAGTTCTCTAATTATCTTTACTGTCCAAATTTCTCCGACTTTGAAAACTCCTACGTGCGTGTACGTTCCTGATTCGTTTGACAGCTGTACTTAAAACCGTCTGATTGCTTGCTTGGCCACCAACCCAGAAGGACTTAAAACCGTGTTTTTTCCTAATCTTCATGCTGACGCTAGATAATGTGAAAATACAGATTATTAACAATTTTATTTAATTCATAAATGATAAATATTAGGATATTATTTAAATTTACTTATTATATGCTTCTCTTCTCTTTATGATAATAAGATTTCTTACATTACAGTTTACTAATGTTTGGTAGATTTTTAGTAATTTTTATATTTTTAAATAGAAAACATCCATAAACGTATTCGTTTTGTTTTTATTATTTAAATTTTTATATATTCTAAAATAATAATCAAATACCATCTTAAAATATAGTTTATAAATTATAAATTTAATGATAATAATATTGTATTAGAATTTTAGTAGTCATATTCAAAAAACAAATTTCATTTACTTAGAAGACAATATTGAGGAATGTATCAAAATTTTCAGCATTGATTTTACTTCTAACCAAAAGTATAGCTGCGGTTGCTTTTCAAAGTACTTTTCACTTATAAATGTATCAAAATAATTTTTTTTTATTTTTTTAAAATTATTTTTTTTAAATCAGTGCATCAAAATGATCTAAAAATACCAAAAAAATATTAATTTAAAGCAAATAAAAAAAATTTAAATTTTTTCAAAAGCGCTTTTAAAACGCAAAAAAAAACAGGCTAACGTAAAACCTACATCATTTCTTCTTTTTTTATTTTTGAAAATGAAAATATTTCTACAATATTGAGGAATTATTAGTACCCATAATAAAATTTTGATTTCAAAGCTGGATTTTTTATTTAAAAAAATAAAATAATTTGTATTGATATTAAATTAATACAAACATATTACCATCATTACATCGCTTAAATAAATAAAAAAAGGAATGATAATTAAATTTATTATAGGATAATAGATTTGACAAAACCTTTAATAAACTCTTTAATGTTGGATATTTAATCCTAAAACTATAATTACAATTGTATTCATAATAATAATACATTCCAATTATTAAAAAAAAAATTACCGTTAATCGCCCTCGAAATTCGTGTAAAAAAAATAAAGAAAAATGCTTGTAAAAAGAAAAACAATAATCCAACGGCTCTTAAAATTAACCAGAAGTGCCCCCCCTCCCCCTCCCTCCAAACCCCTATATATACCCTCTCCATCCTCCGTTTCTTCTCGCACTTCACCAATTCAAGTAGCTCTATCTCTCTTTCTATCTGAGCTTATCACAGCCATTATCTTCCTTGCTTCTCTCATAACTCTTCAAGAAATGGCTGGAAACAAGAGCATTGTTTTCTTGATGCTAATCACATTCCTAGTGAGCTCCACAATTGCACAATCTCCAGCCTCCTCCCCTGCAACCTCACCCTCCAAATCACCACCAAAAGCCTCTTCCCCAGCACCAAGCACCGTGAAGCCACCGGCATCTGCACCTTCTCCTTTGACAACTCCAACACCCAGTGCAGATGCACCATCCCCCGTCACCACCACCTCTCCTCCTTCTCCTCCTCCAGAGACCGTTCCTTCATCTTCCCCAACTGGTGTCCCAACTTCTACTATCTCTGACACTCCAGCTGCAGCTCCCGGCCCCAACAGCGGTGCCGTTTTGAACAGATTTGCTTTCGGTGGATCTGTCGCTGTCGGTGTTTTCGCTGCCGTTTTGGTGCTTTAAAGTGGAGAGAATTTAGGCTTATATCTGCTCTATCAATTTTAATTTAATATATTTTATCCTGATTACATTGCTTTATTTATTTGTACTTATTATATTATTTATTCAATTAAAGAGATTTTTATCATCTTTGGTGTGGTTGCTAGTTTATTTATTTACCTTCAAAAGCCATTGTTTCTCCTGAAATTAACTAAGAAAAAGATCAATCATGAATATTCTCTAATGGAATTGAACGAGATGAGAAATAATTATGATACTTAAATGAACCTATTAATTAAATTCCATGACCCATTTCGCAATATTGCAACTTGATCCTTTATTTTTAGATATATTTTCAATTGGGACACGCCTGTGCACTTTTATTTTTGCTATTGATTTCTCGTTCTTCAAATTTGCAACTTCGATATAATGAGTTTTTGTGTATCAAAGCCCTAAGATTCTAGAAGCAATGTGTTCCTTCAAATAACTCGTAGTGAGTGAACGGTGGAATATTCGGATTAACCCGCAGGTCAGTGAACCAACTCAGTATTTGTTGTTTTCTTTTTCTTTTTTGTTCAAACAACCAGTTTAAAATCAAACCTAATCCCAGCTAGAAAATTATTGGTTTATTGGTTTATTCAATGAGAAGAGTTTCAATGAAATTTAGACATCCTTATTACCCGAGATGATAAATCTAAACTTAAAAAGTTTTTTAAATTCGGGTTGATTTCAGTTTTTCAGACCAATTATAATATTATTTAAAACAATAAATAAGTTTATCAAAATCGCCATAATTTTTAAAACAAGTTGTTTAAAATGAAGCCTAGTCCGAGTTAATAAATTATTTTTAGATCAAAAATAATGTGTACGATTGATGGTCTTTAACTTCAGGATCTGTGGGACTAGTTGAAATGCACGCAACCTGATCTAAACACTAACACTAATATATATATATATATATATATATATATATATATATATATATATATATATATATAAAAAAAAAAAAAAAATTATTTTTTTTTT
>Ga0325404_1000014_pt1 | contig 144290 bp, 70 predicted proteins | sample PopdelMetagenome_18_FD_205664 | JGI IMG/M metagenome (GOLD analysis project Ga0325404, IMG submission 205664) | Populus deltoides microbial communities from Bellville, Georgia, United States - Xylem-Control-R1 | ecosystem: Host-associated > Plants > Phyllosphere > Stem > Wood/Secondary xylem...
AGATTTGTGGATGGAGGCGGGATCGTCTGGTGGACCCGATAAAAACAGGGTCTACGGGCTCTCCAACACTACGGCTGACAACTTGCGTTCGACTCGTAGTGTCTCAACTGTTGGAAGCTCTCCATCAGTATCGAACACCCAGTCTGAGGAGTTCATTGCGTTGAAACAACAATATCAATAACTCTCGACGAATTATGATGAGCTCCGTCAAATAGTCATGGAGATGAGATCAAAGATGGGTGACGATAATACTTGTGCAGCATCTTTTTGGCCGTATGATCCCGGGAACAACCAGCCTCCTCCTCCTCCTCCGCCTCCTCCTCCAGCTCCGCCGCTATTCTAGTTTAATTTTGTTTTTTAAACACATTAAATTTGTAATGAATATTATTACTTTTACATTTTTAATGTTTAATGCATTTTTATTTGTTTATCAAGGTTTTTTTACAATTAATAAATTATTTTTTAAAAATATTTTAAATAAGTACCGACGGATATACCGACGGATAATATCCGTCGGCATTTAACAGAGAGTTGCAAAAAAATTACGTGATTTTGCCACATTCACCGACGGATTGCCGACAGATATTATCCGTCGGTGATTTCATACCGACGGCATTACCGACGGATAATATCCGTCGGTAATGCACAGAGAGTTGCAACAAAAATTACAAGCCATGCCATCTTTACCGACGGGTTTTCCGTCGGTAATTACCCTTGAAATTACCGACGGAGGTATTCTGTCGGTAATGTTCCCACGGGAAACTTTTTTTTGGCGCGCGCGTATCCGTCTGTATTTCCGTCGGTGTTTCCGTCGGTGGGTGGTTTTTTTTATTTGCGACAGAATTAGCGACGGAAATGGGATTTACCGACGACTGTTATACCGACGGACGTGATCCGTCGGTGACTCCGTCGGTATTATTTTTACCGACGGATTTCATTGTTGTCACTGACGGAATTAGTCCGTCGGTAAAACTGGATAATGTTGTAGTGTATTTTTGGGACAAGTTTGACAGCATTTCTCCCTTTTTGCTCCCAATTTGCTTCTTCCTCTTCCTCTTTTTCGGTTTCTCCTCCTCCTGTCAATTTCCCATCGATTTTAGGCCTCTACTCCCTTCATGTTTGCAACTATCCAGCCTCTTGTCAAGCTCTCCCTTCTCTCTCTCACGCCTGAGGCACATGCACCAGAGTTGTTAAGCTCTTTTTGGGAAGGAGGAAAGAACAAGAGCATGCATCTCATTTTGAAAAGAATAGGGAGTCACCCTTTCTCTCTCCTTGTATTGGTAGCCCCCAAAGTGTGCGGGGGTGTTTGGGACCAAGGTTGTCCTTACCCCCCCTTTAAGTTATCTTGGGTTGGTTTTTATTATCATTCTCCCCTAGGATAGGTTGGTCCAATTATAATTTTTGTTAGGTCTTACACTGTCGCTGCCGATTTAGAAATCGACAATAAAAACTGCGTCGCTATTGATTCAGAAATCGACAGCCAACTATGTTGCTGCCGATTCAAAAATTGGCAGCAAAAAACTTTGTCGCTATTGATTCAAAAATCAGCAGCAAAACTGCATCGCTGCCGATTCAGAAATGGGCAACGAAAAAAATTTTCACTACCGATTTAGAAATCGGCAGCCATCTGTGCCGCTGTCAGCAGGCAACAATTATGTCGCTGCCCATTCAAAAATCAACAGCAAAACTGTGTCGCTGTTGATTCAAAAATCAGCAATCAAAAACTATGCCACTGCTGATTAAGAAATCAGCAACATGGTGGAGTCATTTCGGCTTTAATTCTCTCTTCTTCTTCTTCTTTTGGTGTTTACAATTAGAAACTTAATCTCAAACTAAGGCAGATAGTACCTTCACAATACTAAACAAAGTGTACCCGTCTCATGATTTCAGACCTTAAGAAAGGTAAATCATTCTCACTCAATGAAAAGAAAAAAATGAATAGGAGAAGAAAATAAATAAAGCAGAAAGATAAAAGAATGCTTGTAAAAAGGAAATAAAAAGCAATACTAAAATAAGATAGTTTGAATATAATTGCATAAATAAATTACAAGTATGAAGCTGATCATCTTTTTATTAACTGGATGATATATTTACATTATATTGATATAGTGTTTGAATTCTATCAAAACATCTAATTCAAATCCTATACAAATTGTCTATCATAAACATTGAATCCTAATACAATTTATGTCCTTGTTAATAACTATATGAATCCTAACTAATCTAACACTTCAACCTATTCATTTTATTAAGGACTCCCATTCTAAATAAGATTGAACCTTCTGGTTGATTGTGCAAACTTAAACTCCTATTACCAATTCCATTTGGTTCGATCATGACTCTTAATTAATTAGAACTCTTTAAGCATGATCAATTATATTGTTCAAGATCAATTTTAATGTTTAAAAATAGTGAATACGTGAATATTTATTTTTTTTGCAAGCAATATCATATATAATTATTCTCAAAGCAATTGCAAACATTACCATAAAAAAAACTCTAATCTTATTTTAAAATGCAAGGTATAATCGGATGGATTTTTAAATATCATAGTAATTATTAATTGAAAGAGTATTATATTTTAAAATATATAAAAATAAAAAAGGTGAAGGGCCAAGTTAATGAAGCATGTGTGCTTTTAGGCTTGGGAGACCAAACCTGTGCACCTAACTTTTAGAAGAAAAAAAAGCCTATATACACATGGGCCTGGAAATTCAGGCTTACACGTTTTGAAATTTTTTTCTAAAATGAAGTCGTTTGCTGCAACAATTTTTTCAATCACCTCCAATGGTCAAAAAATCAGAGTCTGGGTATTCAAAACCAAAATTTTAACTTGTTAGAACACATCTAAATAACATCCTCAAAACCTAAATGATCCAACTCTTAACCACAAAATGCACTCTAATAAGCTTAAAAACTCAAAATCAAAACCAAGTTATAACAAAATTTTCAAAGTTGAATCTACCTTAAACAACCTTTGTTGAACTCTTCTCATCAAGACGAAGTTATTGATACCAAGATTGGTGGTTTTGGTGGTCAAAACAAGGCTTATAAAAAATAAAAATAAAAGCTTTATCTCTCCTCTCCTTTTCTAGTAACTTTCTCTCTCAAACTTCAACTTTGAAGGATTGAAAGATCAATGCTCAAAATGAAAAGGTTAAAAACTATTTGGACCAAAATGTAGAAAAACATGCCTCTTGATCAATAAAAAAAAATTATTGTTTTTTTAATTAAGTTTTGTCCTTGTTTTTTCAAAAAAAAATTACTATATCCTAAAATTTTATTATGATAATAGAGATCTTTAATTTAATGTGAGAATAACTTTTCAAGCATCAAATAAGAGCATTTGAAGCAAACAACTCCCACCACATAAAATCATGCCAACACAACTTGCGATGATAAAATAACAAAGAAATAAAGTTAAGTGTAAAATGAATTAAGGGATCAAAAAAGAAAAAAAGATTATATACCGTGATGTGAATAATAAAATGAGAGTTTGTGAACGGTGTTTGCTACAGTAATTTGCTAGGGTAAACACCTAGTATTTTCTTTCATAGTTGTTGTAAACTTTTCAACAATATTATTAAACTCAATTAATCATCATAGTGACATGTCGACGTGATTGTTGGGCCTAATCAAGTTTTTAAGCAAACCTTGTAGGAGTTCATCAAGTGTGGTTTAGTTGACTTGACGGGTGCACTTGTAAATTAATTAATATAAAAACTTATCGTGACTTTTATCAAGAAAATATATTTTTTAAAAAAAAGTTGATTTAATATTTTTATAAAAAAAGTTTGAAATGGTAATGATTTTGAATGACCTAGTCAAACAAGTAAATTCACTCAACCCTTGATCTAGGTCATGACTAATCGATTTTAACAACCTTGCTTTCTAAAACCTATTTTTTAATTAAATAAATGATAATAAAAGTATATGTTTGTAAAAAAAATAACAATTAAAACTATTAAGGAGAAATGTATTTTTTTTCATTTATATTTTTGTTTTTGTTATGGTAATTCTTTTTAATTCATAAGTTGTTTTTTTAATAGTAGCATAATTAAATAAATAAATAAAAATAGTAAAACAACTCAGAGAAGCTATATCAATTTGGAATAAAAAGAAAAAAGTGTAAATTTTTAATTAAAAAAAAACTAATTTTTCATCTTCACGAATTTAATCTATGATTATCTCTCCTCAACTATATAAAAAGATAAGGACAGCATATAGAAAAACTTGAATAAAAAGTTTATAATGAGAAAATAAAGAAAAAACTTTTTATTCTCATTTAATATTAATAAGCAAATTATCATAAAAATTCTACATTTAAGAGTAAAATAATAAAAATTATTAATTCAATTTATTTTTATATGTATTCCAAATAATATAATTGAATTCTATTTTATTATTTAATATTTATTTTAATATAAAAATAATTATTATTATTTTAATTCAGCATATGATTTGATTTTAATGACTGTTAAATTTTATCTTATTTACAAACATGTTTAGTGAGATGAACTCCATAAAAATGGATAGAGATAAAAATGTTCAAGGCTTCAGTGGTGTGTCAAAAGAGTAGACATGGAATGGCATAAAAGGGATCATGTGCGTTCCAGACATCAAAGCACTATCCGACTATCCAATCCTGTATTGTTCATGTGTGAAACGCTAACCTTAGGCATATCCCAGAAGAAATCAGATCTCTTTGATGAAGTAATCTGTGAACATGGAATGTTCACTTGTGAAAGAAATATGACAGAATCGAAAGTAGCTACTTTCCATTAGCACTTGCATGCTTGTCATGCTTATGGAAGGGCCAGAGATTAACAAGGCGCTCAAGGACTGCTGCACTTTTTGAGAAGTAGCCTGAGAATCCTGCAGGGGTGGAAGGTGGAGGAAAGTCTTCCGCTGGCATAGCAAAAGGACGAAACATCATCTCCATTTTCTCTAATGTTAGATAGGATCCCACTTCTTGCAGCCTTTCTGGACCCATTATCGGAAGAGTGTGCTCCTGATGCAATGAGATGGCCTCACTGTCCTCCTTCTGACAAACAAAACAGAAGCAAACTTGAGCTTGTTAAGATGGCTCATTCAACTACGCCTAGTTTAAATAGTATTGTGTACTAATAATATCCGTAGTATCAGATCATTTTGGAAGACAACGAGGTCATCTTGGTAGAATGTAACAAACACCAGCGAACAATAGAAGAGATCAGGATGTTCGACTTTCTCCTTTAAGCATGTTTGAAATCTGTTGTACAATCTGAAGGAGTCTAGACAGTGCGTTGATAGCGCCACCACTTGTTCACCTTTACAGTGTGGAAAAGAAATAGTGATAGAAGGGGAGGAAAGGGGACCCAATGGGGAAAATTTTACCTTCCCTAGTTTGTTCGGATAATTAAGGGGAGTGAAGGGGATAAAATATCTTTATTCAGAGATGGGAAGGTAATCAATGTTTAAAGGGTTATTAAGACCCTTTCTTTTAGTTGGAGGAGAGATGATGATGAAGTGGCAAATACAGTTAAAAAGGGTTTTATTGTGAACGGGATAAAACTGGGTTTCTAAAAAAGAAAATAGGAAGCATATGTCAAAAGATTATAGAGCTATTCACCTCCCCTCCATTAAAGAATATGGAGAGGCCGTCTATAGAAAAAAAAAATCCCCTCCGCAGAAAAGGTTAGAAAGTCATGAATCTCCATCCCCTACACTTCTTTCCCAAACACATCGTTTACTATCCCAAGGATGTGCCTAGTAGGTCATAACTCCAAGCAGTGATGATTGCCAGGTTCGCCGTTATAATGATTTTTCAAGTTTAATGCTTTGCTAAAGTGAGATTCAATTTGTATTTCCAAACATTAAAAGCAAATAAGGGGAAAAATATTACTACTCTCTTTCCTTCTTTCCATGTATATGACGATAAACTTCCTACATAAAGTTCTGTGGCAGCTTTCCCACTGTAATTTTTACTTTCTTCCTTTTCCTTTGGAAAAAAATTAAAATTAAAATGAGAAAACCAGAGCAGCACAATTACCTGGGAACTCTCTTAGCAACAAATGAATATATGCTTACCTCCAATGGAGACAAGTCTGCACCACGGCTGAAAGTCATCTCTATGCGGAACCTTTTTGGGTCTTCTAAAGCGACCTGCAATGTCAATTTTTTTAAAAATAAAATAAAAAGAAACTGGCTTCCCAAGTGTAAGAACTTATTATCTCCTACTTATAACATCACATGTGACTAACGGACACCATTCTAATTAGTCTACTTCAACCCAAACATATTGAAAAGCCTGGAAAAGGAACCCTTCTAGATGTTGAAGGGTCAACATATTGCACAAGATGTCAATCACAAATTGTGTTTCCTACTCACAGACATGAATATGAATGGGAGACACTTTCCATCAGATTGACACCATTTGAGGCACAGTACCCTTCAGTGTGAGTAGGAAAACCAGTCCCTGTACATTTTGATTCAGTTGAGCACAGTTTCGTTTTCTTTGGGGCCATGGAGTGGTTCTACTCTGCTCCAAAATTCAAGGAATTGCACTGCACCTACTCCCACACCAGAATTTTAAACTGTGCATTAAAGAAGGTAGCAGGTCCAACTTTAAGCTATTAGCATACAGCTGTATTTGATTTAGTGGCCAGGAAATCAATTTCCTCAAAGTTAATACCACATGGAAAATATGAAGTTTCAGGTTTGACAATGACTTGGAAACCCCCCTTTCTCTATAACTCAACCAGAGAGACTCAAAACCATGACGACTTGCAGTTAAACACTGGCTTCCTGCTAGGTTCCTAAACTGAACTAGTTCAAGACCATAGAAACCAGTTTCTGGATTAGACAGCCAATCTGGGCAACTTGAAGAGTACACTGGCTCTAGCTTTGACTGAAATAATTTTATAGAAGTAACAGTCTAACAAGCGAAAAAGAAGCAAAGATAATTAAGGTAATCAAGTAGAAAGAACATTCTAAAAATAGTGAGTGTTACCACCTCAGTATTCTCAAACATCCTAAGTACAATATTGCTCATGTAATCAAGCTCCTTGGTTTTGTATAAACGCTCCAAGGCACTATGGCAAACAAGGCTATCCTCTCCTTGAAGAGATTCATCCAGGTTACAGTAACGGAGAACATTCATAAGGGAATGGATATGTGATTCCTGTCATCAAAGTTGCATGATATAAACTTCTGAAGATATGATGTGTCATAAGAAAAAATTATTCCTGTATATCTGTTTGAAAAATAATTATTTTGCTTATATCCAATTGAAGTTAATATTTCAGATTGTGCAGAACTTAACAAAGTCAACAATGATGAAAAGTAAGAAAAAACTTGCAGCGTGCACTCAACATATCAGTGGCAATACACCCCTTTTTTTGCCAAAGTGTGAAACGAACGAAGTAAACCTTGTTTCATTGAAAGAACTTGAAGAATTGAGTCTATAAAAGTCGCTATTCATCAACATTGGGGGTTCTCGTCCCCATCCCATCAACATCATTAGCACTGAGATACAACAGTATTAACAGCGGAAATATTCAAAAAAGAAAACCAAAGTTTTAGTCTAATAATTGGAAATCCCATATTAAAATTTGACTTCAGAAGAATAAATCCGGTCTTTGAAGACAGCTCTGTACTTGAAAAGTGATTAGACATTTTCTAAAAAAAACCGAAGAAATTTCTTTTCTTTTTTTCTTTTCTTTTTTTTTTTTTGCCAGAGAAACACAAATCTGTCGTCTTCATAATAGAATTTAAGCAGTTAAAGGATCCTTCAACCCTCTAGCCAAAAGTTGAGATAGTGAGATTATTTAACTGATCGATAGGTGTCTATATTAATTCCAAGATCCTAACAGAGAAGCTAGTATTACCCAAAATTGTTTCATATTTTATGAAAAGTGTTGAGAGAGAGAGAGAGAGAGAGAGATGTATGTGCTGTTGTAGAAAGCAGGGGACAGGGTATTTTTCTTACCGATGTAAAATAGAGGCGTGTACGAACATGGCGGTCTGGGGTCTTTACATTTGCATACCTGATTAAAAATGAACATTCTATTAATCAGTTATTCTATATAAAGTTGAAGCATCCATTAAAGGTTGAAATATTTACTTTGGATCCAAACGGTATTTCGTCTCTTTATCATCATCATCATCCTGATCTATTGATATTTCACTAGTGGTGCTAGTTCTTCTCATGTCTTCATTCTTCATGAAAAGCTTCGACTGATAATCTGTGTCTTCCTTATCATTCTTCTTAGAAGCTGATTGTTGATCTTGATTACATTTTAATTCAGCAACACTAATGGCTTCCTCAAGTGTGTTTCTAAGATCAATCAATATTTTACCCAACAGACGTCGAGCAATCTGAATTGCAAAATAAAAACAGAAAAAAAACTGAGTATCTTCAAGTATGTATCAGTAAATGAATAGAGTTAGAAACAATATATATTAGAGACTAAAAGCAATGCAAGAGAATCAACAGATTCACACACAAAGGTGAAGGAAGTCAATCTTGATTATAACTCCAAACATCAATCAATCTTGTAGTGCCCTAACCTGCTTCTCCCACCCTGTCCGGATCTCTATTACTCGGGGAAGGATGTTAATATAGTGTTCAACAGTTCACATGTTGAAACAACAATGTGACTTCAAATATGGGCAAACAACCTAATGGTAGTTTACGCTGTGATCAAGCCATTGATCTAGCCTGAGTATATATATTTGTATGAGTATTTGGTATCTTTACTCGAGAAATATTTATCAGAATGCTCATGGTTAACATCAAGAATACCTTTGCCAAATATGACATACTGAAGAAATAAAGCATGCCTGTCAAGTTAATTTATTTTGTCAGGTAAAATGTGGAAGCATCAAAAAAGGTACTTCACCTTTGAGCCAATCTTCAATTTCTGCTTTGGATTAATTCCATACTCGTTAGGAATGACACCATCAGCAAGTAACTGCAACAAAAATTTCAACACTCAGAGAAATACATTGATGAACCAATAATTGCAGATTGCTATGCATATTTGCAAGAGAGAATTGATTAGCTATGTATATACTTCTTTGCCTCTACAAAAAATATTTCATATAATCAACAGTTATGTCAAATGCATTCTTAATTCAAGATACAGGGACTGCACACTAAAAAAGAAGCCAGATATTGCCATCTTAATCAGCATATCATGGGAGAACAGATTTACTATATCTTTATGACATTCAGAACCACAGTAGTAAAGTACACCATATCTGCTAACGATGAATAATAACAGACAAATATGAAATCCTAAGTTAAAAATGTATAAATTGTTGGATTAGAGTCCATTTATACCTGAGCAACTTTGAAGAGTTCATCCAGCCCCTCTAGATTAAGGTGAGCATTGTGCAACAGATCATATCTGTAAATGGTAGATCAAATAAATAAATAATGTAACAGTCAGAAAACAACTACAGTGAGGAAGGCATAATACCAGGAATCTTCTATAAAATTAACGTGCCAAAGGTGTTTAAATAAAGACAAGTCAATCACCACCGGTATAAATTAACTTTGATTTCATGTCCATTTTGAAGCAACACTACAAATGAACAAATATAGATATCCTGCTTCGACATGCATCCGTCACCCTTTCATATCAATGCAGTGAATATCAGTAATGCCAACATGCATAGGCAAATGGATGTCTTCTTAATTCTTCGTGCATTTTACATGTAGCAATGCATCTCACTATATATCAATGTCATTACTGAGCCCATCCAGACCAGCACAAATCAGCCCAAACCATCACAACTTGTGTGAAGTCTCTTAATCTCAAAGATCACCAAATACTAAAAAACACTAAATGGACAGGAATTAAGACAATGAGAAAAACACATGATGCGAATATGCAGTAGAAACTGATAACACAAGAAGAATGTCAACATTCATGACATGTACACAAACATAAAAAGTGTAGAAGGCAATAATTTTGTATGGGTGCAGTATTACTTTATAAGTAAGCATAACTTGGGAATAGAGAACTTACTTGCAAGAGTCATATATATCAGGGATTTGTGTTATGTCAAACCGTCTGCATGTAAATCAATAATTAAGAAGTGTTGAACAATATGGCAGTTTACCAGAATTACTCTATCTTATTAACAGAAATACTAAAAAAAAATTGTTTTTGTTAAAAAATAAAGATGCTGAAATGCCATATTCTTGAAATGGATTACCTTCAGATAATATTAACATATATGTAATAGGAAATGCAAGAGCAATAACCTGAATTATTTACACCCATCACACAATCAACAACCAACACAAATAATAGCAACCACTTACTCTTTGCGTTCGTTATACAAGTCTCTTTCAAGCTTCTTCCAGCGAGCATACATCAACAGGAATCCCTCACTTCCACATGGTAATCCAGCAGCAATACGATCTATATCAATGTTTGTTTTACCGAGAGCCTTTGCTTGGTCATATGGTGGAATTACATCGTATGAGCTTGTCTCTGTAAGTTCTTCATCTTCATCCATGGCGAGTAGTCTCACTTGTTCTGTCACCTTCTTAGTCAATTTTACCTATCCACATAGAGCCCACAAGGAGAGGGAGGTGAGAAGTTTGGACGAATTTTCCATACCTAACAATGAAATACAACTAATGGAAATCCAGTAAAATAACTTGAGAAATTGTTACGTAAGAGAAAGGAAATTTAAAAAAAAAACTAGTCACAAAGGTAGGAGTTTTTATTACTACACAGTGTAACAGCCATATATCAACTATAAGTGAGCAGAAGGCACACTACATAGTTAGTTTAACAAAGGAGTCCTTTTCAGATTCCAGACAGAAAGTAATCCACCTATCAACTACAACACAGAGTTTGGCCAAGTGGAGCTAGCAAACTGATCTTAAGAATCTGTACAAAATAATCCACTAATTCACCACCAGACTATAACACACATGGAAATCCTAGATAGAAAATACACAGAAAATTTTCAACATGCAAGAAGTGCATTATTAAGCCTGATTTGCATGCTCAGGAACTATTGGGCTCCCCTGTACTAAATAATCCACTAATTCACTACCAGACTATATCGCACATGGAAACCTAAATACATAATGTGTACAAGATCTCCTTAAGCCTGGTTTGCATGCTCAGGAACTATCGTGAGTAAAGCAAAGTAATAACTGTTTCAAGGAAATCAACCCCCCCCCCCCCAACCCACCCAGTTCACGTAAACATAAGTGGCAACAAACTTGAGAACATCAAAACATGTAAAGCATTACTCCTTTGACTACTACCCAGTACGAATTCTCTTCTTATATGAATCACTTAAAACCTCAAATTCATTAAGGAAACACCTGGGTCCATATATAAATGACAATGATGATAAAATTATTTAACAGTTATTTTGAATGCATACAAATACAATAATGATAGAGGAATTAATCATAAATAAAAAAAACTTAGAAGTGAGTTTTAAATCAAAAATGATTTGAAGAGAATCATTCAATCAGTTAATAATGGAGTTAAGACAGAGTTCTACTCTAAATAAATTAAACTTCTTTTTCTGAAGTGGTGCGCAACACTTTGCATCTACAAGAATAAAAGAAATTTGAAGTTATAAGCCTGCTCTGACCTAGATCAATGCAACGTTTTCCTAAAAAATAAAACAAATAAAAAAATATAATTCTTGCTGCCAAGGCCTTAAAGTAAATATGAGTTTAACGAGTGTGTTTTGTATTATTAATATAGGCATGCACCGGCACAAATATCCACACATGCGTGTGAACCTGTGTTTATAGCATTAGGCTAATCGTGTTTCACTTGCAAGAATACTCACCAGGTTAGGGAGAAGTTCAGAAGCATTTGAAGGTAGTCCAGCTCCATCAGTCATCCAAGGACATTCAGAGGATCCATTGCTATTAACTATCTTTGCAACAGAAGTTATAATCTCATTCAACCTAGCCTGCAAAAATCAATAAAACAAAAGGAAATCACTGTTATAATAAAGCAGAACATCATTCCAGAATTTTGGAGATGATTGAGCCTAGCAAACAATCAAGTAGAAGAATGCAATTAGTTTATTCATATCGGAGACATCAAGCAATGTTCAATAATAATGGGAATAGAAAAATACTTGGGGTATGAGCACCATCTGAGTTTAACATTTTTTGGGTAATAATCTTAGTTAATTACTGGATGCTAAATTCAGTCAAGCAGAAGACAACAGAGGTGCTAATGCATTTCATGGAGCAAAACAAACCTTGGCTTCTTCCATCTCAATGCTGGCATTGTCAAGTCCATCCAGCATGGAGGAATCCTTGCTAACAAGGGAAACCTTGATAAAGTTTATTTAATCAGTTAAGAACTCAATATCCAAAAGCGGTCAAAACTAAAGAAAATACCACAGACCAGAATTGGCGTTAGCGGTCCTTCCAGGTCAAGGAGGCCCTTTGCAAATGCCGCTGCAGACATCTGTCAGACACTATTTGTGAGTGATGTGTGGCAATTCAGTTCATAATTGGAATAGCACCCAAATAAGAAAACAAAGCGACCTAAGATCAATTACCATTTTATTTATGTGAAATGCTATACCTGTACACGACCTTCATCAGAGCTGTAAATTTTAAGGTCGTGACGATATGTACTATGAAGACGAAGCAGGCCTGTCCCTTCACCTGAAATTTTATACGTCTCCATCAACAGAAGCAAAAATAATAAATCTTGGAACTGCAATCACCATAGTTTATGTTGCTCTGCTTGTCGCTGATAAAAGGACTCCCAAGTCCAAACTTAAAAGTGGCATGCATCCATTCAGGGAAAAATTCAACCTAAAAAGATAATAATTACTAAGTGCACTGGAGAACATGTGGCAACAGGATCATAAATCTATGTTGTCCAGGATAAAGCCATTTGCATTCTGGTAAACAGCCATGGCCTAGAAATTAAAGATGGCATCGCATCGATCGATAATATCTTCTATTGAGGAGCTGTCAACAAGCATGAATGGCTAAATCAAGAGAGATGACATAAGTAGTGGAAAAAAAAAGGTCTACCAGAACAGTTAAACCACGAGGAAAAGCCATAGGCAGTTAAAAACTAAAACTGCCAGATGCTAAAGCCCAATAACTCCCAGAACTGACTACGTAAGGACTTCAAAAATTGCCCTTGCAGGGATGGAAAAGCAGCACTAAAACTTGGTAACCTAGTTGAAATTGCCTGAACTCCCATATATGCAGCTGAAGTCACCTATAATTCATTTAGTTGAAAATCTTGTGCATATTATATAATCAACTTGTGAAAACATATCAAACAAAAACACTGCAGATTACATTTAGTAAAGCTGCCAATATACTGAGGCATTCATGGTGACCTCAAGAAGCAATTAATTGAAAAAGGAACAAGAAAAAATTCTGAGCAGAATAATTAGACCTAAACTAGAAGTTCTTGTCAGTCATAGATGGCTGAATAACACCTTGCAGCAAAATGTTGGAAGAAAGGCCTAAGAAAATCTTGTACATACATATGACTAATGATCATTATCTTATTTAAAAGGAAAAAAAAAGGTTCTTTATCTTGACCTGGATACATATTATTTCGAAAGTATCTACCCAGTTCTTCTGCCTGAAAAGACATCAGAAAAGCAGAAATGAAAATTTAAAAAAAAAAAAAAAAAGTAAGAAGGTTATTTTACAGTGAAAGGTATGAAGGATTTTCCATAGTATTGCTTCATCGGAGCAATCCTTGGATTGTCACTATGTACGCAAAATAAATTAAAAATGAGATCAGCAAGACATCGATAATTAATACCTGCTTTCTGCCAGCATGGGTAAGAACACCTCCATATTTAAGAACCATGAGAGCTTCAACTGGTCGTTCTTCCTCACCTTCACCATTACTTTTCGGAACTTTAACCCACTTTAGAGGTTTAAGCTGGACCTTCCTATAAATACCAGAGAAATGTCCCCCCTGGAATAAGAAAGAATTCAAACACCAGAAACATAATAGCAATATGTTAGGATACTTGAACAATATATTAGATATGGCAATTTGAAGATGCTAATCAACTCTGTTTCTTAATAGCATTTTTCCTGCATTGTTGAAATACTTTCACAATTGCTAAATGCAAGTTGAGCCATTAACATCAATTAAATCAAAATGGCACAAGCGTATAGTGAAGATAAAAGTATGCTTTTCAAGCCTTAAGGTCACAAAACAAACTATAGAAATCTAGAGAAAATTCTCTAATTTTTATTGAATCTGAATAATAGTATTGATCTCTATAAAATAAACTAGATATTCCTATTTATATTAGTACCAAAATCTTTTATATGAAATAATTCCTAATTAAAACTTAATTAATAAAATTCATCTAGCATTAGAATTTCAAAATAGTAAAATACTAATTAAATTATAAGTCCTAAGCTAAACTGGAAACAACTAATTGAAATCCAAAATTTAATAGGAAAATAATTAAAACAGGAAAACAATAACTTCATGCTTCAATCTAGTTCATAAACTCTTGGGAAAATTATCCTACATCAGTTTTCTCCACTTTAGAAAAACTCATCCTCGAGTTGAGTTCAGTATCTAGAAAGTACTCATAAAGATCTGCAACATTGGAGGTCTTTGATATGCCCATACTATCCAGAAGATCAATAACATAAGAATTGCCACATAAGAATTGCCATTGATTTTCTTCAGCACCTTATATAGACCATACTTCATCTTTAGTTTATTATAAGTGCCTACTGGAAACCTCTCCTAGCACAAGAAAATCATGACAGTGTCTCCTTGAAACAATTAAACTCGCCTAACCTTGTCTACCGCGTGCTTATTTCTAGCAGCTATTTCTTCCAGTTTCCTCCTGGCCTTTTGATGCATAACTTGCACATGTTAAGCCAAATTCTCTGCTGACTTCCTAAACCTAGCAGCTTTAGGCAGTAAATTTAGATCAAGTACATGATTTGAAGGCTTCATGAACACAATCTCAAATGGTGTCTTGCCAGTAGCATTATGCTTGAAACTGTTGTAAGCAAATTCTACCTGAACCAAGGCAACATCCCACTAATTAAGCTTATCTCCACAAATGACACGAATCAGATTGTTCAAAGGTCTGTCTAGAAACTGTTAGGTGTTTGTGGATCAGCAGTATTATTAAACTTTAAGGAGAATTTAAACATCTTCCACAAAGTTAGCCAAAAGTGACTAAGGAACCTGGTATCTCTATTAGACGTGATGGATTTTTGAACACCATGCAACCTCATTATCTCCCTGAAAAAGTCTAACCACACTAATCGCATGTATAGCCTTCTTACAAGGTATAAAGTGTGTCATTTTTTAATATCTTCCCAAATATGTTTAGACAAAGGTTGAGGCATGTATAAGTCAATGTTTTGTGATTGCCCCTTAGTTGTTTGACAAATAAAACAATGTTGAACAAATCTGTCGGTATCACGCTTGAGATAGGCCATTAATACTTATCCTCCAAAGCTGACATTGTTTTATCTCTTTCTTCATGACCCTTAAATCCGTACCATGCAAGTCTCCAATTAATTTCTCATTAGGGATGTGCAAGGCATACACAATCGATTACCTTTCATTAAGTAACCATAATGTATATGGAAATCTCTATCAGCGCGACCATTAGAACTCTTCTCCCATATCTTCTGAAAATCAACATCTTAAGCATATAATTCCTTCCGACACTTAAAAACTAAAATCTCACTATAAAACATGATTAGTAGGGCACCTCGCCTACTCAGATGTTGTTTGTTTTTGCGGTAAAAACCGCGTTTCATGATTTTTTTAGGAAAAAAAAAATTTGCTTGTGATTTTTTTTGGATCGTTTTGATGTACTGATGTCAAAAATGATTTTTTAAAAATAAAAAAAAAAACATTATTTTCATGTATTTCCAAGCAAAAAGAACTTTAAAAAGCAATCGCTATCATACTCTGAAACACTACCTCAATGCATCAACCACTTTGTTCTGAACTCCAGCTTTATGCTTCAGACTTGAACAAAACTTCTAAAGGAATGTAATCCACCTAGCTATCATATCTATACTAATTTTCTTCTGACTATTCAAAGACTTCAAAGCTTCATGATCTGAATATAAGAAAAAGTCTCTATTGATCAAATAACGCTCACAAATTTTCAAAGCCCTTATCACAATGGTTGAACCCTCCTTTGATAATCAAATCTTGTATTGGTTGTATCCTGCATCAACAGCTCTGCTGTTAAAGCCATATTTCACACATTAGTAGCATTCAGCAGCATCTAAAACCCAATTCTATCTCTAATGGCAGGTTTCAATCCCTCTACATATCTAGCAATATGTTCCCTATCAGTTTCATGCAGGTCATTTCGCTCTGCTACGCGCAAAAACTTCGTTGTATATCATGCATAGTTTGAAAATCTTGAGAGCACCTCTGATACTTATGGAACAGAAACTCAACATAATCAAGGGGCAAAAATCTATCTCTCAACAATTGTTTCATCCGTTCCCAAGTCTCAATAGGTCTTCTACCCTCTCACCTCCTAGTCTCCAATAGTTTATCCCATTATACTAAGGCTTAAGGTTTCAATTTAAACTCTACAGTTTTTACCATTTTCGAATCTGAAATTCTCGTATACTCGTAAAATCAATCACATTTAGCTATCCAATCAAGGAACTCCTCTACTCTTTTATCACCACCAAAAGGAGAAATCTCAACCTTCATACGATAATCTTGATCGTACCTATTATTTCCAACAACCTTACCTCGATCCTCTTCATTAGACGAATACTTGTAATCATACTGACCGTGAGGATTTGCATGAGCTGGTTCATTGACAGGTTGGCTGCGAGCATCATCCTTGGTGCATGCCTCTCTTCTTCCCTAGTTCATGTTTGTGTGCAACCCTAGTGTCTCAAGCCTGGTTGTAAGGTCATTAACTCTGGTATTGATGTTGCTAAACCCAGTATGCATTTGCCCCTCTAAAGTTGCTATCACTACTAAATGGCAATCTAGCTAATCTTAAACAGACTACATCCTTTGATTATTGTCACAGAGATGGTTGTCACCAAATGCTCCACGATTCTCTTCACAGTTCATCACCGATCTGAATGTTAAGCCACTCTGATACTACCTAATGCAGTGTAAAGTGAAGATAAAACTAGGGTTTTCAAGCTCTAAGGTTACAGACTAGACTGTAGAGAAATCTAGAGAAAATTCTTTGATATTTTTATTGAATCTGAATAATAGTATTGATCTCTATAAAATAAACTAGACATCCCTATTTATATTAGTATTAAAATTCTTTATGAGAAAGAATTCTTAATTAAAACTTACATAATAGAATTAATTTAGCATTAGGATTCTTAAATAATAAAATATGATGCAGAACAATGCCCAATGGTGTCCCCACCAAAATACTAATTAAATTAAAAGTTTTAAGTTAAATAGGAAATAAATAATTAAATCCAAAATTAACTAGGAAAATAATTAAAATAGAAAAACAGTAACTTCATGCTCCAATGTAGTCCATAAACTCTTGAGATAATTGTTTTACATCACAAAACTTGACTAACCTTGTAACCATAAATCACCAAGATTTCATCCAGCCTAAACTCATTTATTAAAACAAAGAGAAGGAATAGCCATGGGTAAATGAAATGGAACAAGATATGAACCCATAGATATACAGAAGATAAACTTGATCATAATAAACACGAAAAGTGACAGGATGTCTTGCATAAATGAAATATTCAAGACAAACAACAAAACCTCCTCAAGAACTGCTTTAACTTGACGTAGCTTTTCAGCATGCTCAAAGTCTTCTGCCTCACTATCACTTTCTCGACCTGGCCTATATAGCAAAAAGAGGAGTAAAACCATCGAAAAATCATAATCAGCATTGAAAAAAAGTTATATATGGACAATGAAATCTCCATTTTCATAGCAGCCTGGCTAGATATGACATGAAGACCAGTCTCAATACTATGACAGAACCAATACTCTGTTTCATGAAGCTTGTGTCCCTATTTCATTTTAAATCATGAACTTATGATCAATATATATTTCAGAAAGCAGATCCTCATGCCCTAAATAAAAGTTGAACTCCATCTTCCAGATTATAAGCATCAAGTAGACAAATATCTGCTGTCATGTATGAATACATTGGCAAAGCTTTAATGCATGACACTAACAATGATAATAGATCAGCCACAAAATTTATTAGCAAGGAGCATTTTAAACAAACTGTTGATGGTGGTAATAACCAAACATTTTGAATGCCACATTCATGAAATTCTATAATGTGTATCATTAAAAGGTAGAACAATAATAAAAGCACAAAGGAATTGTTGAATTTCAAATGATACCTTGTACGAGGTACAAGTATTCGTGTTGCATCTAGCAGATCTTGTAATTGAACAGCACTTTTAAGTTTTGTCTGAGGAAGAAGGGAAAAAAACTGATATAAAACAACTTGGTAGGACTACAAGACAACAGAACAGTAAATGAATAAAAAAGGGATAAAGATATCAGCAGTACAGTTACTTTTAGGAATTTTCTGATTGAGCCCATGTATTTCAACTTTTGGCAAAGAGAGTTAATACAACTAGTCTCTGTCTAAAAAAGCAGCTGATATGACCATTATCTAATGATATATGTCCATTATGACAATATGTGTGAGACACGTCATCAAGATGGAGAAAATTGGCCAAAAACATCAATTAGTTTTGTAGATTAAGAAAAATGCTAACGACACTTGCAACTACACAAGTATCCAAAGCTGGGCTACCCATGCCAGCTGGAACTCTGGCCCCACAAACTTATTCCCAACACTGTAATGATGGGGAAGAATCAAGGGAGGTCATGCCATAAAGGGAAATAGAAGAGAAGGCAAAGACATAAAATGGGTTTTATTTATTTTTCCTCAACATAAAATGGGAATCAAATAAACTAAAAATAAATATGAAGAGGGTTTTTGATCATCAAACTTCTAATCTCCAAACACTTGATTATTTTTCTTATCAACATTCTAACCCCAAATCTGATTTATATTTTTGATAAACAATCTCATATCTCATAATTTATTTCAGCTCAATGTAAAATGAGAATCAAACAAACAAAAATGGGATACGAAGAGGGTTTTTTATCATCAACCTTCTAATCTCTAACAGATGAATATTATTTTTTATCGATATGCTAATCCCAAATCTGATTTATCTTTTGATACACAATCTCATATCTCATATATAATTTTCTGTTCCATTTTTTTTTTTTCAACTCTATTTTTTCATCTATATATCATATATCTAAATTTGGATAATGATGATGATTAACCACATCACTCATTGATGTGCCAACCAAATTTTCTCCATCTTGATGAGGTTTGTGCCACATGTAATGTCACAATTAGATAGCAGCAACACAGGTATTTTTAAATGTAGACTAAGGATATGAACTTATTTTTTTCTTTTAGAAATATACAAGTGTATTTGTCAAAATATAGAGCTAAGGACTCAATTAGAAAACCATTAAATGAACATGTACCACTGATGTCTTTTTATCCCAATAAGAAAGGAATCACCTCAGATCTGGGTCGTCCCCCATTGTACTTTAACATCAAGTTTAGCAGCTTTTCCTCAGTAACCTTCAATTTCACCTTTTGTTTGGGAGTTCTATCACCACTGCCCACATAAAACACAAATAAGAAGGGAGATTTGAAAATCTTAAGTGAAGTAAAGATGCCAAAGAAAATGATATAACATACTGCCGAATAATGGCAATCACACAGCGTAGCTCCTCAGACTGCCCAAATGTGCCAATAATCCCACTACCCTGACGAGTTAATCCCTCAGAAGGCTGGACTGGTTCATTGACTTTCCATGGTAAAGTGGGCGGAATTGCTGATGAAAGGTGAGGAGCTTTTGCATCCAAAAGCAACTTTCTCAGCACACAAGCAGCATCATCATAATATCTGTATTGAGAATGGAGATGGTATGTAAATCTAAAGAGATTGCAAGAATCGTGGAAATTGTAAGAACAAGAAAATAAGTAAACCACAGAATGTAAATCAAATAAAAAGAGATAACTACAAAAAGTAAAACATTCTATTAATTTCATAATTTTATGTATTATGCCAATGCGATAAAAGAAATGAAGACATCATAATTAGTCCAAATAAACAGGTTGAGGAATCAGGATACATTTATCAGATTTTGTTTTTAGAAAAACTGCAAGGAAGCCATTGCTTTCAGAAGTTTTCTTTATTCTAGAAATTTTACTCACATGAAAAATTAGAAAAAACATGTTTTACTAACCATGAATTTTCCAAAAAAGAAAACAAAGGCTTATGTTGGTTTGCCCTTCAGATAGTAAAAGAAAATGAGATAAAAAAAAGACACAAAAAACAGCCCTTGCTTTCTAGGGTTGGGAGTATTTGAACAACTGTCAGTAGTTCCAGAAAAGGAGAAATAGAAAACACTTGTCTAAGAAAGTAATTTTCATTTTACAATTCGTAAGCGTGTTTCTACTGTTTTCTGTTTTCCAGAAAAATGGAGATTTTCCACAAGTAGACAGGTAACTTTTTAGACTAAATTGCAAACAGCATACGACTGGTTGAGCAAACATTAATGAAACTAAAATTGACCAAAAAAATATATTGACCATTACTTGTAGGAATTTTTCACAAAACTCCATCCATTTACATCACAAACATATGATCGTCCTTCACAACGCAGAAGATCAAACCCACAAACCTGCAAGCAACAAGTATAATTTAGAATTGACTAGCAATACAATATCAGTAAGGAATTAGCACTACTAATATGAAAATAAAATACATGAATCACATGGAAGGTTAGTGTACTAATTCATGGGAAGAAAGTTTAGTAGTTAGGAATATCCAGCATTGAAATGATCAGCAACCACAAACTATGTACTTAAAGATGACTTTGAAGAAGACACGCAAGTCTTAACCAGGAAGTCTAGGCTAAAGCAGTTGTACTAGCAAGAATCAAGAGGCTATTGTTGAGTTATTAGTCAAATTTTTTCCTAAAATTAAAAAAGTTCGCATAAAACACATCTGACAACACTAGCAAAATGAGCTCATTGCTCTGGATAACTAAATCATGTCGGGTAAGAAACACCAATGAAGCAACCCATCTGATGCACCTACGCTTATCAATCATCATTGAATATTTAGCACCACTCATCATTGCAGGAGAAAGGAACTATTGCACTTTGCAAAAGCAATAAAAACTAAAACAAACAGAAACAAGTCTGCATATGATATTCATGAGTAGACACAATCAAGTTAAGTAGAACGATGATATCTTGGAAGCCAGAAAAACATTAATTAACTAAAACCAGATTGAGATCACATACAGCCTGGCTAAATGCAATGCAAACATCTCTTGCCATTTGCTTCTCATTAGGTGTCAGTAACACAGGATACCTCACCTGTCAAACACAGTGAGAGTTAAATGAGGGCCAATCATCATATAACCCTAAACCTGGAATATAAATGCATAAAATCAACCAGCAGTGTCATGACTTCTGATTGCAGTATACTTGCATTGGAATAAGAGCACGTGTATGTATGTATGCAGGCGTGCATGTATACTGGAATTTTTACTTCTCTTATTTAATCCTTTTCTTATGAGTTTAGCAATCCATCACTTGAGAAGTAAACTTAGTTCAGTTAAGAGTAGTCGAATGAACAAGAAAAGTTTAAAGGGTAGCCTGACAATGCCTCGCAATTAATACACAAAGTTAAAATTCAAAACTTATAACGTACTTATGTTAAAGTTACTGGAAGAGTCAATTCAATAGAAGCAATAAGTCAATTCTGACACCTACAGCCTAAAAGCATTATTGAACTATGAGACATGAAAAAGAAGCATTTTCCAATTTATGAGAACTATACCTAGCATGCTGGTACTCTAAGGGACGTGATATGGTGAGAAGAGGCAACTGTACATTGCTTGGCTAACTAGAAAAAAGAACTACTGCTCTTCAGTTTATATCTTTTTTCCATAGCATCTGTTTTCCTAAACTTCATAGCATATGGCTTTCAATGCACTATTTTCCAAAGCATAAAAAGAGAAACATGGACCTCACATCCCCAAATGTGGTCAAACCATCTAAATATTTGCCTAGTGGGTATCAATAGTTACATTACTCCGTAATACTTCTCTCTGTTTTTTCTCTTTGGTATTCCTTATGACATCAAATCAAGCATGCACAGGTAAACTTTAATATCAGTTACAAAATTGACTCTTCAACCATGTTGTAACTCTAATTAACTGTATTTCAACAAGTTGGAACGCCTAAACAAATCCAATTTTCCCTTGCTTTAATATCTCACAAGATAGTCAGATATTTGCAGAGAAACAATAAAAATTTTAGTGCATTAAAAAAACATAAACACAGCAGAATACAAAGAAGCAGCTGAGAAACTGAATCTGTGTGCATCATCACTCATGCACACATACAATATATATATATAGGGAGGGGGGGGGGGATTTATTTCAGTAGACTATATTGCTACAGGGAATTACTTCCTTTCCATCAGGATTTCGCATGACAACACCATCAACAACAGGAGACTTCCTTGCCTCAGCATGTGCATATTCAGGACCAACAGTGTACACCTATAATCATTTGTAAATGTCAGTAACAAGCAAAAACAAGATGAAGAATTGAATCCTGCATAGAAAACACAATAACAACTGATAGCATAAATGTAATCATGCTAACACAAAATAGTTTCAAAAGAAGACAACCTATGGATTCAGAAAGCAGGATAGAACTGCAAGCAGCATGGACTAAAGCAATAACAGACCCACACCACTAAAGGTTAATAGTGAGCCAAAAATATTTGAAATACCAGACACTTAAGAAGACCCTGAGATGTGATGCAAAAAACACAAACATCATACAAAGTCAATTCTTTAATAGGTTTCTGACAAATTTGGTAAATTTAACTACAATAATCCAAGGGAAAGCCCAAAATTTGCAAAGGAAGACCAATCAAAAAGTGAATATAGAAACAATGTAGACATGGCATTCCTTTTTTCACATAACAGGTAAAGTTCAACCTAAAGCAAAGCTTGATTCCTACTTGAATCCACAAGTTACCACAGATTTCACACTGCACATTTCACTATACAAAATTAGATTTGACGAGCATTTTCTCTTAGGAAAACACAAAGTAAGCCAAATCTCTCATAATGCAATACATGTTCCTGTTTTATATCACTGGTCAATTATGCACCTTAACAGCTTATTTCAGTTTAACTTGACTAAACATTTATATCAGTTTATAGGTTCAGAAGTTTTGTTCATCTATTCTATTTCCCTCTCTTATATCTGTGATATTATTGTGACAGGTTACAATTTAAAAGATAAACACAGCTGAAATCTATAATATTCTCCATTTGTATTGCTGCCATGCAATCAAATTCAAATCCTAATAACATGGTTAAATTCTGTATCTTCTCTTCAAATTGAAATTGATCAGCAAAGGAACCTGGACAAATACCCCAACTATTTCAAATCAATCACAAGTTCTGATGAGCTTTAAAAACATATAGCAACATAGAAAAATGTAAGCTACATCCTATCACAGAATTAATGAGTAAAACAAAACTAAAAGGGCAAACTTTTTACAGAAAACTATATACAACCTTCACATCTGTTCCTCCAGTTGGCATAAATTCTTCATATATGTAAGAGCCTTCACGCCTCACTCTTCTAACCTCTGGATGGAACTCACTTGACCGATTACCAACCTGAAATAAGACCTGATCATTTAAGTGTACTGTGATAGATAATGAAAATACAATGGATCAGCAAATACAAAACCATTCCAACATCCAAGCCATCAGGCATCTTGAAATGTGAGATGCAAATAACTATATGCAAGTATGACTGGAAGGTGTGCCTTAATAATTCCATAGCCATGCACAAATAGGGTGGAAAATACATGTATCTAGCAAAAGAAAAAAGGCCACACCAAGTGAGAAAAGATTATGGATCGATATCCTTTTCTATATACCAGTTCAGCGACAGTATTGGTTCAAACGGTTTAGTTTAGACCAAAACCATCCAACCAAACCGAATTTTTTTTCAACATTTTGAACTGAGCCAAATGAAAATAAAAACCAATCAGTTTTGTTTGGTTTGGTTTTACTTTTTTTGAAACCGAATGAGTCCAAATGGGCCAAAAAAAATTGGCTATTTTCATCAAAGCTTTGATTTTTTTAGACAAAAATTAGGTTGTTTGGTTCGGTCTAATTATATAGTCTCAGATTTTTCGGTTCGGTTTTGCAGTTCAGTTTTGTCAGTTTTTTGGTTTCTAAAACTAAAACCAAACCGAACCAAATTTCTTTAAAAAATTTATATCTGAGATTATCCAACAAATTCAGTTTCTCAGTTTTTTCAGGTCAGTCTTTTACGGATATTCTGGATAATCTAGTTATTTTGCTCACCCCTAATACCAGTAGAACCAAGTAGACAAATAAACAAAAAGGTAGAATCAACCGAGGCAAAACAGCAGCAAAAGCAAATTGGGTCTAAACCAATCCCCATTAGTGTTTTCCTATCTCTGTAAATATTTTTTATGCCTCGAATTCTTTCATATGAGAATCACCAACGCTTTAAGAATGCCTGCATAGCATTGCAGATTTACTAATGTCATCGGGGGAAAAAAGAAAGACAAAGAAACAGAGTTTAGCTTCCAAATTAGAAAAACAAAAGTTGTTGATAAACCTACCTTCCTAAACAATTCCTTCATACCTCCACCTGCTGAACTGGGATAATATATCATGATACTATGGTCATCCCCTTCACAAAAGTACAACATGGGAGTCATTGTCATGCATGCTAATTGTAAAGAAAGCTCTTACAAATTAATGCAAGTGCAACATGTAATGAATACAACAGTTCATAACTACAAAATAAAAAATTATAGGCAGTGTCTATTTAAAGCAACATCTTTATGCAATCCAAGCACATTAGTCCATCTAGGACTTCTAAGAAAAGAGAATCATTTAATCGATCAATATGACGGGCACAAAACACATCACTGTTTGTACAAATTGATGACTTCAGAAACTAAGAATATCAGAAAAATGGAAACACTGATTCATTGCACAGTTTTATTTTTTGGAGGTAGAAATTCAAAATGATAATAATAAGGCTGTCCATACACAACACAAAAATGTATTGATGAACTAAGTTCTCTCATCACTGAATAATAATTATGTCCAAAGCACTAAGTTCTCGCATCAGATACACGCACTTTATGTCCAAAGCATGAATAATAATTTTCCTAGCAAATAGAGATAGCAGTCCACTATACAAGCATCAAGCAAAATACATGGAGCGATGCCGCATTGTTTAGCCCTTAATGAGAAAAACAGCATAAATCACAGAACTTGATAAATGCATGAAATATGCTCACCGTCAACAGGCTTCTCTACAAAGGGTTTCCAAAAACGACTTCCATGTACCTCAACAAAATCTTCTTCTTCGATAAAATAATCCAGCTCTTGATATGGAAATTCCCTATTAACAAGGGCATATCTCGGGACAGGAATTCCAAACATTTCAAGACGCTTAAATAGCCACAACAAATAGAAAACAATTGATTAGCTTTAATAAATTAAGAAATAACAATGCACATGCACAGCTCAATTAGTCATTAGTAAACTCCATCAATGAGGACTAGCAGATTTAAGGAAATATATTTTGCAGTGCAATGGGTTCACCCCTTTCAGTAGAGGACTGACCAATCATATGGTCGAGCACTTGCCTCAGAACCCTCAGGAAAAAAAAAGAATAACTGGAAAGCATTCTTCAAGAGGAAGAGTAGAAAATTGTTTGTTGAGCGGGCGCGCACATGCATGCGTGTGTGTGTCATAATAAACTATTGTACCAAGGCATGCAATATGTCTTACAAAGCAGGTGTGAAACACAAAACAAAGAAATCCTGAGGATAAGATGGACGTTTAGACTTTATACCTCGTACACCTTCCGCCGGTCATGAAGAAGATGTTGCGGCTCCAACTCATTCACTAGAAAAGGCCTGAGTCAAAAGCATGAGCAATTTAACAGTGAACAGATGTGGATAGACATAAAGCAGCAGCTTGTGCAGTGGGGCAAATAAGGTCTATCAGGAACAGTGGACTAAATATAAAAGGAAAGTTAAAGATACACAAGCATGGCATTCTTCAATGCAATGAGATTGAACAGCGACCAGGCAGGATTACACTACTGCACAAAATTTTATTCCACCACTTCATAATTTTCTACTCACTTTTTCATGGATCAAGTAAAGGTTCATTCCTTGTCCATATTCACATGTCGCTGATAAAAGCAACAAAGTGCAAATTATAGATGAAAAAAAGCATCTAGACACTAATAAAAGATTTCAGCTTCTCAAAGGTGAGTAGAAAATCATTTGCGTGTATGAAGTTTCCAGTTGACTTTCATCTCAAGAAGCATGTGCAATTCACTAATCATTTGAACTTGGAACATGAGCAAGAAATGCTACTTACTTCCTCAAAGTGGCATATGCCTCAGCCTTTTCAAGGGGATAACCAGAGGAATAGAAAGCAATCAAGCAATCGCATATTGGCCAGCTGAAACGAGTAAAGAGTGCAACAAATCAGTCAACTTCCTTGAGGGCAGTGAAATAAAAACTCCAAGTGTGTGCGTGCATGCATGCTCAAATAAAATTAACCAGGTCAGACTAACAGCATCTTTATAATGACCAAGCTAATTAGACATGGAACTGCCAGCAATAAGTCTCCAAAACCCGCTAGTATTAGTGACTGCAAAGCACACTTGTCATGATCCAAAACATATCCCCTCCTCGCATACAACAGAATCTGTTTAATTTTTCAACTCCAAGTGTCAATTTCAGATCGGCCCACACATCAATTTATTACTTTTTTATAACCGAATAAAACTCTTAAATTTTAGCAGGAGAAGCACTAGTAAACAAAAGAAGTGGAAGGTAAAATTTAATTTATTTAAGAAGAAAACAGGCAAATATAAAAACAAAATGCCAAAATAAACAACATTTCACGATCATCAATACTGAGTATAAAAACCGAAAATGTGGATTGATTTGTCAAAATATAAACAGCAAATAAAATCCAAGGATCCAGTGCATTTTTTTATTGCAATTGAAACATAATAAAAGTCTAAAACAATCACATAAAAATAAATTCCAGTCTTACTTCTCAATTGGATCTTCAAGAATCACTTTATCCCCGAAATGTATAACCTACAACATTACAAACACAAAAAACAAATCATAAAAACGAAAAAGGAAATTATAAATTCAAAAAAGAAATAGTAAAAGCACCTCAAATTCACCAAATGCTTGTAATCTTTCAAGAATCTGTCCCATTGGAGCTGATAACAGCTGAAGAAACCAAAAAAAATAAATGTATGTGTTATTAAAGCAGTAGCGAAATGTTTTGATTATATTAGTAATGATTTTTATAGTTTTCGGTTTCTGGTTTCGGTATAGAAAAAAAAATAAAGAGAAACAGAACCTCGAAGCCGCATTTCACCTTCTTTTCCATCACACAAACTCCAATTTTTATCTTCTCCTCCTCTTCTCCTCCTTCTGCCACCATCTCCACGTCTGCGCTTGGTTTGTTAGTTTGTTGTGATTTGGTATTTATATACGAAGGGGAGGAAGCAAACAGAGAGAGGGAAAGAAAACCTCCATGTGCCTGTTTGTGTGTATATATATAGTAAGTAATATAGAATAATCGGGAGTGTTTGGAGAGAGGATTAGGGATGGATTCTGGAATATGCAATTTGTTTTTTTTATGGATGACGAGGGCGTGGAAGGCTTTCTATACCTGACACAGTTTCTGGATTTATAACTGCTTCTTCTTTTTTCAAATTGATTGCTTCTTGTTATGTAATAATTTCTTTGAAAAAAAAGTGGCCCAGAGTCAAGTATGAAATTTCCAACTTCTATTGGTAATCGATTGAAAACAAGAATTGAATTATACGAGATTTTATGTTTTGTTGTTTCTCATGTAAAACGTTAGCATCATTTAAAATAATAATTTTTTTCAGCTATAAATAAAGAAAAACCAGAATATATTTCTTCAAAACAGTATGTGTATTTCAAACTAAATAAGCATGTAGTAATTTGTTTATAGTATCATATATATTGGGTTAGTTTATATATATTTTAATTAATCTTATATATTTTAAAGTTAATAACTATATAATTAAACAGTATTATATTTCAAACTAAATAAAAAATATTATTCATAAATCACAATAGAAAAATAAAGCCTTATAATAATTTTGAACTTTTGATTTTTTATTTGTCCAATTATAAAAATAAATCACAAGTATGATCCAAATAAATCATAAATAAGATCAATCAACAAAAAATTTGTTTGAGTTTTTGTTGCATGTTAATGTATTACATATAATAATGTTATTTTTAAAAGTATTTTTTTATTAAAAATATATTAAAATAATAATTTTTATATTTTTTATTTTTAATATTAACACATTAAATTTTAAAAAAAAATACTAAAATAATATTAATTTAATATATATTTTTAGCCAAAAAAACAAACAAGCATGTGTTGCTTGTTTTGCTTAAGAAAAGAGGTGTTAGGTGGGTGTACGGTAGATATGTGCTTTCTAATTTTCAAATCCAACATTTTGACATAATAATTAATATATATGACTTTCATTAATTCTTCCGTGGTCCCGCGGTGCGGTTATGTATAAAAAAATCCATCCATTTGACTTCCATATTGACCATCTTTGAAATAAAATGTAATATGATTTTTTTAATCACTTAAAGAGTATGAGTTTAATAAGATTATCAAACCTAACACCCTGGTTTTATATAAAATTATATTTTATTTTTATTAATATAAATATGCACCTTGATTAATAAAAAAACCCTAAAATTAATAAATATATAAAAGTTCAGTTAACATTACATTAATAATCAAATAAAATTATGTTTTTTAATTATGTTGATACTGGGCAACAAAATATCCCTATTAATTTCCAGCGAAGCTTTAAACAATACCGTGTTGTAAAGCCAGAAATGTTCATTTGTAAATTGAAAAGCTGTCAAATCATTCATTCTAGACACAGGTGGTATTTTCATTGGATAATGACTGAACAACTTTTTTTTTACAATATTATATATTATTACAATTATAATCATAAAATATACTAAATCAATTAGATAAATCATTGTAGCAATTCATCTCACCACAAGATTTTTTTAATTTTGTTCTCAATATCTTTTTTTCAATTACAGCCTTCTCTAAGTCCAAATTAATGACTAATTTTTATAAAATTGTTTAGAAAAGAAAAAATTCAACAAAAAATGACCAGAATGTAAATCAATGAAAAATCCCATGGTTAATTTTAAATTCACTATAAAAGATTATGTTTGGTGCACCTACTTTCCTTTTTTTTTTTATAGCCCCTTTAGTTTTTATCTAATTTTAGTCCAAAAATTTATTTTCTTAACATTTCAATCTTCGAGTTTGAGATAAGAGAGAAAAGGTTTCCAGTTTGCCACAATACAGAGACAAAAATGATTGATTTTATTGTCAACAACTTTCATTAAACAAAAAAAAGTTTAATGATAATAATTTTTTTCTATAAACATGCTTGAAAAAGTAATTTGGTTCCATTTAGACTTTTTAATTTGATTGATTTTTGTGTCTTTTAAGTAATTTTAAGGTTATTAAATGGTTTGTGATAGTTTATTATGATATTTTTTTAGGTGTTTTCAAATAGAAAATTACTTAAAATTGAGTTTTTAAAATTCAAACACTTGGACCTTGAGTCATCACATTGACTCTATAACGTAACAATAGGTGACATATCACTTGCTACTATAGGCAACCTATCACCTATTTTTTTAAAAAAAATAATAAAAAAGAAACGGGATGACCCGTTATTTACTTATAAGAAAAAAAAACCAAATGCAAGTTTGGGCTTTTTAATTAAACTCAAATAAGCCCATGTGCTTTTTAATTAAGGCCAAACACAAAAGTGTGGTCTAGCAGACCAATGTGTTTGGGCTCTTTTTAAAGGATCAAGCATATTAGGCTACTCAATGTTGAACGTATAGTTTTTTTTTATTAATTTAAATTTAATTGTTTTAAATAATTTATTTAAAATATTAATAATTTGTTAAAGTGATAGAGTGTATTTAGATATTATTTTATTAAATGTCATTTGATTTTCTTTTAAAAAGATTGGAGCAAGTTTTTTATTTATATTAGCAAGTTTTTTACATCACTTCATTTTTTTTAATTTTATCTTGTTATTTTTTTTATAGCATATATTTTTATTATCATATAATTAAATAAAGATTATTTCATAAAAAATGATGTTATTAAGCCAATCAAGTCCATAACCCGAGTTGCATATTTAATGGATTAGCTCGGGGCTTGGGTTGATTAAAGATGACGTCGTCTTAATATTTGAAAAACATTACTTTGTATACATTAATTTTTTAGTGCATAATTTTATTTTTATTTTTTTGGCAAAGAAAAAAAATATGAGCAACACTTACATACATTTTTACATTTAAAAATAATTTTAGTCCGGCCCGAACAAAGCACAAATAGTTATCTAAATAATGGACTAATATCATTACAAGAGGTAGTCTCTCTCATAGTTTTTTAAGTTCAATCTTAAAATTAATATTCAATAAAAAAAGTATTTTTTTTTATAAATATAGAATATCAATATAAAAGGTAGTGTGTTTTTATAATCATTTCACAAATAAATTTAGTCTATACAAAAGCTAACGAAAAAAACAAACATTGCTTGTTATGAAATAAAAAAAATCAATAATTATTTTATAAATAACTTAAAGAATTAGGTAATTCACAGTAGCCCACCTTAAAAATTACTTGAATTGTATTATTCAACCAACAATTTTTTCATTTCAATCATCAAATTTTTATTCTTTGCAATTTTATCTTCTCAAATTATATAAGCATGATTTTTTTTATATACATACATTTCTTTTAATTTACATTGTCTTTAACGTGTCCTGCTTTGAAGAATGTTCAAGATTAATTAAGTATTGATTTTGTGAAATTAAAATTTAATTGGGCTTGAAGATAAAATTAAAAGAATGAGGATCAACTTTATATATATATAAAAAACAACAAAACATGACTCATTTAGATTTTGACGGTAAAAACTACAAGTTGACACTTGAAATTTTATTTTTTTTCTATCATTCGGTTTCTAATATTTGAGCAATTCATGTTTCGGTACCAAATTTCATTTTATTTTCATTTTCAATCTCTCTATTTTGATATATAAGAGAGAAATTTATCGAAAAATATTGAGGAGAAAGAAAATACTTCAATGATTACATTTTGTCCACCAAAAAATTGATTTTTATGTTAAAACTTCTCAAGAGGAGTTCAACGGAGGAGATGTTTTCCTATAACCATGTCGGAAAAGGTAGATTGAGGTCCGTTAAATATTTTTATTTGTTAATGTTTTTAAGCATTTTAATGGTATTTCAGGGGTTGAGAATGAGTTTATCAGTCTTTAGGTGTTTTTAGGGAAAACAAGTCAGAAAATAGGTTTTGGGGATTCAAAAGCTTGGACCTTGATTTTTCAGTCATTGGAGGTGACTGGAAACAGTCTAGTAAGCAACAAGTTGTCTACCATAACAAGCAACCAATCACTAGTTAGGAGGAAAAAAATGGAGCGTGTCGTCTGCTTCTTAAAAACTAAAACTAGCTTAGTGCATGGATCTGCGCTCTTTGATGGTTTGTTAGGCGAATGGGTTGACATGTTAAACCTGATAATGCCTAACCTCTCTTTTTTTTTCATTAACTTCTTTATATTTAAATATTTATTAAAACTCTCTCTTTTATTTTTTTTAAATTGTTTGGTTTATCACTTTTTTAAATAGTGAATGATCTTTTATTTTTTTAAAAAAAAACTCGTAATGCTTCAAAAAGACTATTACAATTTATTTGCAATGTTTTTTCTTTTATATTTTATGTAAATGAATTTTATTTGCATAGTGCATTTATGAAACACAAAAATTGTTTGTTATTAGAAATGAGAATTGATCTCTAATATAAAATAAATGAAAATATTTAAAATAAAAAGAATAACTAGAGTAAAATATTTATTTTTGCATCTATCTTTTGTTTTTACTAAAAAAAATAGTTTTTTTGTTATTTAATTATTATTAATATATATATATATATATTAACTTATTTTATTAAACATAAAAAAATCATCTTCTCATCTCTTAATAAAAAAAATTGAATACTTAAAAACAATTCAATTACATACACTTTCTTGTATTAAAAGTTCAATTGAAATACCACTCGCAACATAATACCAGTAGAGGGCTAATGTTATTTATTATGATTCACATTGTTGGGGTCAAAAGGCCGAGAAGATTGACTGGAGTCATTGCCTAGCAGGTAGTGGGGGCCGTGTTAGTTAACAGGCTTGTCAAGTTAGATTTATAAAGTTAGACCACCGATGTAAGTGGTGACTACTAACTTTACTTCTCTTTTACTTTCTCTCATAGGATGTGTGGGTGTGGGGATGGAAATGGAAATGAAATATAATATTATATTCACCGTATTCAACCACAATCGCAATCATTACTCCTGTTTTTTTTTCCATTTTCACAATAGTTACAAAGTTTTTTTTTGTGTAAAAAGGGCTTAAAGCCCGAGCAAGATTAAATTAATCGAGGAAAAACTGACCCAATAAGGTCATAATATAAATAAAGATATAGCCTCGTAGGAGCTTCCCTAATAATAAAATCATCTCTAGAAATTAGAACTCTTGTTAACCTAAAAGTTGCTAGCCAATCTACTACTATATTTCCTTCCCTGTTACTGTGATGAATTTTGACTGTCCAATCTCTACTTAGAAATTCTTGTGCCTTTGTGACCAAAGCATATTTAGAATCCAATTTGACACCATGTTATGCGATAAGAATGACCACAACAAAGGAGTCCAACTCCAAAATAAGTTGACGAATGCTAAAAGACCAAGTGAACTCCAATCCTGTGATAACCGCCCAAAGTTTTGATTTTATATATGAATAAATTCCTATATTTATAATAAACCCCTAAATCCAAAAGCCCAAACAATATCTGATGAGACCACTCGCTTCCGTTATTACTGGATCACCATTTTGTTACAACCATCTATATTCAATTTCTTCCAATCCATTGGTGGATATTTCCACCCAATCCACTGCCTTTGTTTGCCATTCCTATCCTTGGTTACCTCTTGACTTTTAGCATTCTCAATTGCATTAATCATAACTTTAGTCGCATCTATTGAACTATTATGCACTAAATCTGCATTATAAAAATTGTTATGATTTTTGCTCTTCCATATGTACCATAATACCATCCAAAAAACTGAACTTTATTCTATTTATTCTGTGTTCTAACCTTACTTGTCAGATTCCTAAGTAGCGATAGGTGTAGCCCTTCTTCATAGAAAAATCTTTTGTCACGTGGCTTCACAAAGACCTACCAAATCTCCTTTACTATATGACAAGCCCTCGACATATGTATAGCTAACTCCACCTTTGTAGGACACTGAAAGCACCACAAATCATTAGTCAAATGCCTACTGGTTCTTTGTTCATTTGTTAATAAGCCATCCTACACGGTAAGCTAAAAAATTACCTTTACTCTTTTAGGTCCATGCCAACTCCACACGGTCTTCCATAACAGGGTCAGCTGTCTATAAAAATCCTCTACACTAACTTAAGCTTTGTATGTTGTCTTCATAGTGAATTCCTTGTTATTAGAGTGTCACTAATATATATTGTCATCCCTCATGTTAATACATGGAATGGGGAAGCATGCTAACATCATAACAAGATGAGTGGGCAAACAATGAGTAAACTCATTCTATTTCCACATCTTGTTTCTATTCATAAAGTTTGCTACTGCCTCCAGCGTTCCTCCTTTGAAATTAACTAGTTAACATGATTTATTAATGGACCATAACCATCAATCCATTCATCTGTCCAACTTAATATGGTTGCCATCACCCATGATCTATACAACACCCTCCACCACTTGATGCCAGATTTTACCAATTGCTTATTATAGAGGAGAGTCTTTGTTTCTGAATTGTATACCTTAACGCGTGTTAATATATTTACTTCTCAAAACAAAAGCCTAAAGACTATCTGATTCATTGAGTATGCCCCAACCCAGCTTTATTATGAATGCTTTATTTATAGTGTGCATGTTATGATGTCCCAATCCCCCAATTGATTTTGGTTGACAAATTATAGATTTGTCTTATCCCCTCTATGTCATCCCGAATGAAGTTGCGATACAATTTCTCAATTTCATTATAAATAGATTTTGGTAATAAAACTAATTGCATGGGATACAAGGGAACAACAACAAAAACAAACTTACATAATATGATTCGTTTAGAAAACGATAAATTCTTGGCCTTCCAACTAACTAGTTTCTAATGCAAGCTCTTTATAATATAGTTATATATTTGTTTTGTGATTCTCTAATGGAGAAGCAAAACTCAAAGATATTTGTCTAAATCATTAGTAATGACAAATGCACTTTTGCAATTAAGTAGTTTAGCTAGATAACCTGAGACTCTTTCTGAGAAAAACATTCTAGTCTTGCTAACACTGACTTTTTGTCTCGAAACATCACAAAACAAATTTAAATATTCCAATACCTTTTGAAGTTTCCACTCATTAGCTTTTATGAAAAGAAGCATGTTATATGCGAAACACATGTAGGAAACATTTGGTCTTTCCTTTCAAACTCGAAAAGGTTTCCAAGCACCTTATTCCACCTCTATATGAATTAATCGGGTTAACTTTTCTATACACACACAAATATATATATGGAGATAAGGGGCCACCTTGTCTAATGCCCCTCGAAGGTCTAAACTTTTCTATATTGTAGCCATTCCACAACATACTAAGTAAAGTTGTCTTAATACACCTCATAATAACCTCAACCACAAATTATGGGAAACGTATAAGTAACAGAGTTTATTGAATGAAGTCCTATTGCAACATGTCATAAGCTTTCTCCAAGTTCACTTTAACAACCATCACACCTCCTTCTCATTTCATGTTACGCATGGAATTAATAATTTCTTGCTCAACCACAATATTGTCTACCTAAGACGAAGCTACTCTAGTTTTCAGACACTAAAGTTGGCATCACCTTATTTAATATATTCACTAGTACTTTAGTGATAATTTTAAAGTTAACATTACACAAATAAATTGGACGAAATTAACTCAAAACTTCAGGTCTTGAAACCTTGGAATTAAAATTAGAAAAGAGTGATTTACCTCAGTAATATCCCTTTTGTTATTGAACACATTTTAGACAAAACTGCACACCTTGTAAACCACTACATTCCATTGTGTCTGGTAAAAGAACGGTTAGTACCCATTTGGACCTGGTGCCTTCAAAGGCCACCACCCTCCGTACTTCCTCATCTATAATATTAGACAATAATAATTCCCTATTCATACTATTTGATACGAACCTCGTGATCATGTGGTCTCACAACCCACAATTAAGATTGAGATTTGATCTAGGAAAGTCAAAATAAGTCTGATAAGAGTGTGACACAATGAAAACCTACCCCAAGCATCAATATTATTAGAATGAAGTCAAATGACACCATGAAGCTAGTTAATCTTCGACAAGTCATATTTAGTTCGTTCAAAAACTGAAGAATACAAGAATCATTCTCACACATTAAAATTTAAAAAATTCAGAAGTATTATTCATCAATGGCTACCGAAATTTAGGTTACATGAGTTTAAATATTTTTTGAAAAATTAACCCTAATGGACTGATTTGACCCACTTACAAAATTGACTCAAAACCTTAAATTAAAAAGCCCACAACCTTATCCAAATAAGCCTTGGATCCTAGTTGAAGACAAAGTATTAATTAAGCCAAAACAAGCCTTGGGCTGATAAAATAAAATAAAGCCCATAATATTAAATCCATGTTCTACAGTGGGAAGAAGAGAAGGAAATAAAATATTACAAAACCGATTCAAAGCTTATTTATAGCTTTCCATACAGCTCATTAATCCTATAGGCTCATACTTTTGCATGAATGTACCCCTTTTCTATTAGCTCATCAACTTGCCTTTGAAACTCTTTCATCTTCTCGGGATTGCTTCTATAGGTTGGTCGGTTTGGAATTGAAATTCCGGGTATAAAATCAATCTGATGCCTTGTTCCTCTCAATGGTGGTAATCCGCTAGGATTATCGTCGGGGAACAAATCATCAAACTTTTATAGCAAAGAAATAGCAACACTAGGCACAACATGATCAAGATCGTTAGTATTAAAGTAAGCCTCTTTGTAGACAAGTAAAATTATTGGCTTGTTAGTGAAAAATACATATTTAACCTCACCCTCTCTAGCAGAAAAATTAGGTTGTTTATTTAGTTTTTCCACACAATTCTCATCACCCTTTTTGACTTTTATCTTGTTTTACCTCCACTCTCAGCTAGATTTGGATGTTTTGAGTAGTGGCCAAATGGTCTGATTTACTTGGAGTGTTGGCTGAAAATTTGTTTGTGTTTGGATGGGTGGTTGAAAGAGTTGTAGTAGTGTTTTGGGTTCTAGCTGAATTTGATGGTCTTCTCTCCTCTTGTTCCTCACCTTGATTTTCTCTCTCATAGCCTCATGCTCACCTTTTAGCTTTATTTAATCATCATACACCTATTTAGGTGTAAGAGGTACAAGAGTGATGATTTTACCATATTTTATAATGGTATACTTATTTTTAACCCCATTATGAATTGTCTTTTTATTATATTGTCATGGTCTCCTCAATAAGATGTGACTTGCTTGTATTGGTACCACATCGTACAAAACTTCATCAACATACTTCATAATAAAAAATGAAACCACAACCTGTTTAGTCACTTTCACTTCACCATTATCATTTAGTCATTGCAATCTATATGGTTTAGCATGCTTATTAATACACAAATTCAGTTTACTAACAAAGGTGGTACTACAAGTATTAACACAACTTCTACTATCTATAATTAAACTACACCCTGTTTTGTACATAGCAACACGCATAAAAGATGTTCTTCCTTTGTTGATTAGTTTTATCTTTCTTGATCTGAACTTGAAGTGTTTGTCTTATAACCATAGAATCCTCAACCGGTAATGCTAACTCCTCCCCATCATTATCCTCCAATAGTGGCATGCCTTCACAATCAAATCTATCACTTTCAGATTCAATATCACCATTATCTCTAATCATCATGATTCTCTTGTTTGGACACTCCAAAGCATAATGTCTATGTCCCTGATACCTGAAACATTTAACATCATGAGTACGTTTAGGTTGAGTTTTAAATTTACCTTTTAAAACCAGTAGGGACATCAACTTTAGCCTTTGGTGGTTCGGCTTTGGAACGAACAAATGACCTTGGTTGGACAATACCCTCTCACCTTGAATTCAACTTCCAAGATGATGAAGAACCCGAATTAAACATCGGCCAAACATGTCCCTTCCTTTTAAGTTGTCTCTCAACTTTCATAGCCATATGAACCATGTCTTTTAGCTCCATATAGTGTTGTAGCTCAACAACATTGGTAATGTTTTGATTCAACAACATTTGCCTGAATTATTGTTATCTCTATCTCTTTGTGATATTTACTACTGACTTTGAACCTTGATTCAAACCTTGTAGCTTTAGATATAAGTCTCTATAATAGAGGTTTGACATAAATTGTCTCCTCATTAAGACTTTTATCTCCCCTCAAATCTGAACAGGCCACTCCTTATTCCTCCTCCTATTGATTACAATATGATCCCACCAAATCAATGTATACTCTGTAAACTTAATGACCACCAATTTCACCTTTTTTTGTTCAAAATAACTATGGTAATAAAAAATTCAATCTACCTTTTTCTCCTATACCAAATAAGTAACGAGGTCATTTTATTTTAGAAATTAGGAATTTTAAGTTTAAAGGAGTCCAAGTCCTCGTCCACATCTTCATAATTCCCCTTACCATGGAAATTCACACTCCTCCTAGCCCTATTCAGTTTAGACCTGATTCCTTGGCCAACAGATGCAAAATCAAAGTCATCTTCACCCGTATCCGTGTTTTTGTTAATAAACTCTTCAAAATCAGATCACAATCCGTACGACCCTTCAAACCATATTTTCTCAGCGATCAGCCCCACTATCCTGTTTTATATCAAATTCACCTGATCTTTCAGATCCTTGTATGTCTTAGACAAGAGCTCGAGTTGCTGGTCAATAGCTCGCAATTGGAAAAGGACGTTAGCGTTTTGTGTCGCTAATTCGTTGTTTTCAAACATTATTTGAATATATAAAATTTAGTTAGTAGCATAAAATATATCATTATACCTCTCTTTTCACTCTAATAAGCTCAATATGCCTTTTACCTCACAACTTATTTTCTTTTGATTCTTTAGGAACTGAAATCAACAAATCAAAGTCAGTAGCCTTTACAGCTCAATCCAATTATAATTCTCAAAATTAAGAATCAATAAATATATTGAAAACAAATCAAAAAAAAAACTACAATTATGATTTCACGAGTAGCAATGCAAATTCGTATGAATTGTGGACAAAACGAAGACACGAAATAAACCAAAAGAGAAAATTAGCGAAAACAATTTCTTGACTCCTAAATAAAAAAATTATAATAGAAAACAAATATTTGAATGAAAAAAATAGTAAGAATCACGTTTTGGAACTTAACACAAATCTGACCTGTTACATAATTTTTTTACGTACCAAAATTGAAAACTAGACAAACGATATTAGAATGATCTCCAATTCAATATTTAGTATTCTGAAACCAAAAAACAACAAATCTCAGTTTATAGGTTGTTCTATTATGTGTAGGTACCCAAAGCCCTTATATGATCAGTTTGCAGCAAAATTGAACCTCGAATTGAAACCTCAAGCAAACAATATCAAAATAAGTCCAAATTTAATATATGATGCAATCTTACCCCAATTAAATATAATATAAAGTTTCAATTGGTTCTAAGGTGGTTTGCTTATTTTCACTAATAGTTGTGTTTCTGCGGCAGAATTGAATCAACCTTCAAATTTTGTCTAATTTTTTTTCCTTTTCTTATGCTATTGTATTATTTAGAGAAAGTAACAAGATGAAATATAATTTTGTTTTTCTTAGATACCGCAAACACAAACAACAAGATGATGAACGACGCAAACATTGAAAAACTTAAAGGAACACTAAGAAAATGAAAATAACAGAAGGATATGACTTTGTTTCGGAGCCTAGCTCTGATACCAACTAATGCAAACCTCGTGATCACAATAGGAACCTGCCCCAAGGCACCAACACTACTGGAATGAAGCCAAATGATGCCACGAAGCTAGTTAATCTTTGATAAGTTAGATTCAATTAATTTAAGAACTAAAGACTACAAGAATCACTCTCACACGTTAAAATTGAAAAATTTAGAAGTCTTATTCATCAATGGCTGCTGAAATTTAGGTTATACGAGTTTAAATAGTTCTTGAAAAATTAACCCTAATGTATCTACCCTGGTGGACTGATTTGGCCCACTTACAAAACTGACCCCAAAACCTTAAACTAAGAAGCCCATAACTTGGTCCAAACAAACCTTAGATCATAGCTAAAAACAAAGTATTAATTAAGGTTAAACAAGCCTTGAAATGTAGCTAACAAAATAAAATAAAGTTCTTAATATTAAATCTATGTTTTGTTATAAGAAGAAGAGAAAGAAAGAAAATATTATAGAACTGATTCAAGGTTTATATATAACCTTCCATGCAGCCCATTGATCCTAGAAACTAAAGGAAAATATAGCCACCTATGTTGTTTCCAAGTTGTAGTAGGACTCTTTTGTTTCGTTTGCTGTATTTTCTCCTCACCTAACAAGAAAATAAAAAAAATAATAAATCCTAATACTTAAAATAAATAATTAATGTTCCTATACATAATAGGAAGTCCAAAACTAATTATAAATCTACAAAACATATAGAAACATCATAAACACAAGACTGGTCGAAAATTTGGAAAATTGCCAGCCTTGTTGCCGAAACCTTATGGCCCAAACAAGGTTTGATTGGGCAAATCTTGCACATGGATAAGATATACCAAGGCCTCCTATTTATACTCTAATGAACTTTTCAAATCTAACTTGGTTAAAACTGTCAAAACCAATGCATTCAATGTTTGTGTCTTAGACCGAGTCAATGGCTCATTTAGAACATGGAATGGCTCCTTGCTGGTGTTTGTGGGCTAATCCACATCTCTATCCATGCCTAGGAAAGCCGAGTAAAAACTAGTCTGAGTCTCATCCCCCTCATTTCTCATGAATAAATTACAATAAAAGTCCACTGCCATCTTCTGAAGTTTATGCTCGTCCCAAATCACTGGGTATTAGAGTCTTTCAGGCATTTAATTTTATTCTTATATCTTTTAATAAATATTTTAGTGTGAAAATATATTGTGTTTCTATCCCCAGATTTCACCCACTAACACCTAGACTTTTGAACCCACAACGTCTCCTCCTACTCCAAGATTAAATTATATTCATTTGTTAACTCTGCCTCTAACCTCATAAGGAAATGATTACCTCCTCCATTTAGCCTTTTTTGAACCCCTGCAAGCCTAGTTAAAACTCTCTCTTTGCGCTGGAAAATGTTACCAAAGATAGACCAGTTCCATTCCTTTAAGTTCATGGTCATATTATTTAGTCTATTAATTAAATCTCCCTCCTCTCTTTGTGTGTTTTTAACCAAATTAACAAACCCATGTTGTGTCTAATCTATCTCAAATCTGAATGTTCGAGTTGTTACTGGAGCAAGCTGATTATTGTCGTTGAACTCTACCAAAATAGGATGATGGTCTGATTTTATCCGGGGTAGAACTCGAATAAATAAATCTAGAAACCTGACTTTGAATAATTGGTTGTCAAAACTCTTATCCAACCATTTATAAATTTTGTTATAATCCTGTTTTTCTTGTCATCTCCAAGTGAATGTCAACCTTATACTACCTAAATCAGTAAGACCATAACTTTAAAACCAATTATTGAACCCGTTACATATTCTTATGTCCATTGGCACTCCTCTCCTCTTTTTAGAAGCCATAAGAATTTCGTTAAAGTCACTTATGACCATCCAAAACATCGAGATCGAGTCATTCATCTCTTTAATATCCTCGAAACATGCTTGCTTTAAAAGATTCATTGGGACTAGTATACATAAAGATGCACAACCACTGTGAAGTATTTCCCTCATCAAATATTATGTGAATGAGGTGTTGAGAAGACCTTAAGACTTTCACATTTATTTTAGAGTCATTCCATAATAACCAGATTCCCTTTAACCTCTTCTAAGCCACCACATGGAAGTTAGAGCCAAACTTTAATTTACCAACTATAGTGTCTATAGCCTAATCACATATACGTGTTTCTGTTAGAGCTAAAACATCAAAGGAATATGTCCTCTTGAAATTATAAATTAAGGAGTAAAACCTTTATTGGCCGCCTCACGCAATTCTAAAAACACAATTTAATCATGGTAAAAGTCGTAAAGATTACACAACATAATTCCAACTTTATAGATACACAATAAAGGTTGTCTCTACGCCCTCCTCATCTGACATTATAATGTCTTCTCCAACTTAGGAGTTCCTGTTATGCTCATTTGACATAAAACTCATTTCACTATCCACCATTTCTATAGCTTCTATATCTGGTGAACGTGTTGGATACATATGACTAAGGTTGTCAAACTCGCGAGTTAACTCATAAAATCGTATGATTTTACGAGTTAACTTGTATATACCATGTACAATCGGGTTAGAAACTCGAAAACCAGTAAACTTGGTCAAACTTGATCAAACTCAGACCGAGTTTACAAGTTTGACAAACTCTTTAACTCTCTGTGTCCATCTCAAACTCTTCTCCATCCTCAGCCATGCACTCTGCTACAGACCCCTTGTTGCAAATTTCTTGAAAAGGAATATACACAAACATCAATTAAGAAGGAAAGATAGAAGAAAAACACCTTGGAGTTTTAGAGAAGATCATTGAAAGCAACACGGTTCCAGACTTCCAGCTATGAGAGACGACGACACATCGTGCCATGCTGCGTGCATCGAGGTTGTTCAAAACCCCCAACATCAAGTCCCTACCAAGCAGATCCAATGGGTCTTGACAAAGGGGAAAGCCTCCTTCCTCTCTCATCTTCTTTCTTTTTCTTTCCCGTTCCTTTCCCATCGTCTCCATTGTTAAAGCCAATCCCTCGTCCATATCCTTACTTTGGTTCTCCTGTAATTCTTGATTATTGGTCTGTACCATTGAAGTGGAAGAATAAAAAAGAGGAGGAATGCGAATCATATACGTATTTTTTTCTTTTTAGTAAAGTTTTATGTTTTCTTTGTTGTCGTGTTGTGAGATTGGGATTCCCAATCTCAGTGATTTACATTGCTTTGTGAATAAAAACATCAATTAAAAAGGAAAGACAGAAGAAAAACACTATGGATTGACTTTGTGAGTAAAGTCATAGAAATTGATCCTTAATTATTTTTTAAGTTTTAATTAATTTTTTTGAATTGTTTTAATGTATTGATATTAAAAATAAATTTTAAAAAATAAAAAAAAATTATTTTAATACATTTCAAAGTTAAAAACACTTTAAAAAATAAGATTTATCATATTATTAAACAATCGATAAACCGCACACTAGGTTATTATTTACTACTTGACTGAAATTGTTAATATATAATTAATTAAAATATTTTATTTATGATTTTACGATTCAAGTTTACGATCCGAGTTTATATTGTATATTCCGTGTCGTGTTAATAAAGTGTTTTTGACAACCTTGCATATGACTTCCTCCCTACTCTAATGTGGAATAACACTGCACTACACCACCTGGACTTGTAATAATATCATTCTCATTCATATTGCATTAATTAGGGTTATTATTGGGTTGAACCCTTTCTAATTCAACCCTTTTTATTACTTGGGTTTTAGACATTCTAGTCCTCTCCACCATTTTCTTTTTAGACATGTCTATATCTATATTTTCCCATCTCACATCTTACTCTATCTGTAGTCCAATCTTAGTTTTCTTATTACATATGTTAGTGCCTTGGTCGCCCAATCTTTTATCAAGATACACAAAATTAACCTTGTCCTGAAGCTAAGGACTCTTATTTAAAGCACACGATTCTCTTCCTAAATTATCACCCTTGTAACCTCAAATCCCATCTTATTCGTAAAATCCATAAATTCTTCTTGCAAAATATTAAACCACGATCCTCCTCTTAATTCCCTGTGCTTGGAATCCGCTCATGATTTATTTTCCATAACTCCTGTTTGATTTTTAAATCCTGAAGATTGTGGTTCCTTTGCCCCATCCCTACTTGACTTTTTGCTGGATCTTCTACCCACTTTTCTCGCCACCATCCACTGGCCAAATTATTCCACCACCTCTAGTTTAACCACTAGTTCAACATCCTGAAACAAGCTTGCTCAATAAACTTCCTCCTTCTACTCATCCAGTTCTAACATTTTTTTTCTACAATATGGTTGATATGGGGGCAAATCTCTTGTTTGTGTCCATATTGGCCACAACCGAAGCAGATTAGGTGAAGTCCTTTATAGGCAATTCACTTTATTCTCCTACTTAGCTTGTATTTTAAGAGTGTGGGTTTTATAAGATCTACTTCAACACATATATGTGCAAAATCCCAGTAGCTCTTATCGATATTTTTCTGTCAACCTTCAATGTTCTACTAATATGGTTCCTTATCTTCTATAGCACCAAGCTATCATAATATTCCATGGCTAGATCTGGTAAACGAACCTAAATAGCTACTTCATCAATGGTTGCTTTATACGAATCAAAGTTTGGATGCCATAGATGCTTTGTTAGGTACTGATCCGCGACCATATACAGTCCTCTAAATAGGGCAAAGTTCATGTCATCTTATTTTGAGAATTTGGCCAAGAAAAATTCATTACCCAAATCCACCAATCAAGGTCCCATGCACCTTCCATGATCCTTTCAAAACATCTTAATAAGTATGTATATCCCACCTTTCTCCCCATAACCTTCATAATAAGAGTTTGTCTCTGGGTTTCACGGATTCTTTTCTTTTCCTCAGATAATTTGATGACTAGACAATCATCTTCACCAAAGTCCTCATCTTCATCAAGCTAAACACTGTGGTTGTTTAATAGTTAGGGTTAGTTACATTGCAGATAGGTTAACTAACTAATGTTAAGAAAAGATAAATATTTAGAATATAAGTTGACGTATCGTTTCAATGATCAGTTTTGATTTCCGTAGGTTGATGTTTACTTGAGACCAATGTTTTTTCTCTTGATAATTTTTTGATTTATTTAATTTACCTTGATTGTTTTATTCTATTTACCATAGCATAGCCTAAATAATTTCAACTCTCATTCCAATTTCATATCATCTAGCATAAAAATCTAAACTAAACCTTCCTTGTGGGATTGACCCCTTACTTGCTCTATACTATCTTATTTATTTAAGCTAAGGTAATTAATTTGTGTGACCACAACATCGCAACAATACACCCAGGTCTTGAAATTTCTTTATAGAGAAAAATGTATCAATGATGGAGAAATTGGTGTGTTACCATTGATTAGTCATGATGGTTGGTGGTTATTATTTCATGTCATGGTTGTTGTGACATGAGCACTATTAAGGAAATGTTGGTGATTAATAGTGTTATTGGCATAAAAAAAAATGACATTCTCTGCATAGAAAAACTTGTGTGCGCTTAAAAAAATTACATGAATGAAAAATTTATGTTCGCGACTCATGAGAATAAAAAAAATACATAAAATGGCATGCTAGGTAGGATTAGATAGACTAGATTAACACTAAATCTGGGATGGGGTTTTGGGCTGAAATTCCAACCATTTAGGCTACTTAAATGGCTGGAAAAATTCCAAACGATTGGAAAAATATTTTATTTTACGAATATATGTATTATTATTTACCCATAAGTCTTTTAAACAATTATGTTCAGAATACTTTAACTAGTGAAAATGAGAGAAGAAAATACTTATTGTATAAACATTACCTTTATTTGCATTACCGACTATGCTTGCATGAAAAATGTTACCTTTGTGGACTTTGTTAACATGAAAGTTTTTAATTCTTTATGATTATAAAAAGCATTGTGTAAGGAGATGTTGTTTCGAATGGAGATCCTGATAGATGTTTTTTATAAAGTCATGGAGATTTTAATGGAGACATGAAGATCTCATCGTGGAGATGTTTCATGGACATATGTTTGCAAACTTGGAGAATTCAATGGAGATATAGAGATCTTACCATGGATATTTTCATGGAGTCATAAAGAATTTAATAGAGAACTCACCGTATAGATTTTCATGTAGAAACACTACTATTTTATTGAGAAATTTAAAAGATGAAGATACAATTCTAGAAAATAATCTAGAGATTATCTTATCTCAGGTAGCTCATCGTGGAATGTGCAAACTTGCTTCCTTTCTTATTCTGGTTGTTTTTTTTCTTGACAAATAATTGAAGATATCCTCTAGCAATCAATCTTTCTAAATTTTTTTTTCAAGGCTTGGTATTCCTTAGTGTCATGCCTATGGTCATGGCAAGAGCTTGTTAGGATTCCTAATGTTTAAACCATTTTCATGGAAATGGGTATTGCATATAATTTTTCCCCCTTAATGGCAGCCGATACCTTAGCACTTGTGGTGGTGAGAGGTGTGGTAAAAGCTTAATAAATGTTAGACGATCATGGATGTATTCCTTGATGTTTCTTTTTTATGCCCTAGTGGGGACTACTGGTGTTATGGAGATTCTATTATTTAGAAATGATGGTGTCCTTGTTTGTTGACTCTTGCTTCTTCTACTCAAATATGAGCACCCATTGTCTGTTTTATATTCAAGAGAGTCTTATTGGGGGGGGGGGTGTGATGTGGATCATCCAATGAACACCAAGTACCCATTACACGTTCCAAATAAGCTCATCACAAGGTCTAAAGTGAAGGCATTGAAAGAAGCATTGAATGGGCTGGTTGTGCAAGTTTCGGCCAAGGCTAAAATTAGGGATCCTTTAGAGCATAAAAAGGAGGCCTTAATACATTTAATCCTTGTGCAAAAGGGGCTCAATCCACCCTTATTTGGGTTATGGAGTTTTGACAACAAGGTTGCCAATTTTATATCAATTTCGGCCAACCTTGTCATGTGATGTTTTCATGTGTTTTGTGGATTCCTAATTAGTTTTGAATTTTCTATTACGTGTGAACATTAATTATTTCCTTTAAATATTAGGATGTATTATTTTTATTTCATTTCTTTGTCAAGTGAGGAGAAAACACAACAAAGAAAACAAATAAATCAAAGTTGACTTAGGAAACATATTTGGTGGCAAAGCTTCCTTGTTGTGTAAGGATAACAATTCAAAAACTTAATTGTGTTTCCTAGTATTGGAAGGATATCAAAAGGTGGCAAAGAGGATCATTAAAGGCAACATCATTTTCCTTCTAAAAGAAGGATAAATATAAGGTTAAGATTAAAATTCTATTCAAACTTTGAAAACAAAGGGGCGACAACTTCTCCTTTAGTTCCTAGGATTATTGGGCAACATTATAGGTTATAAATAAGTATCGTATAAGACTTACAATGTTTTTCTTCTTCTTATCTTCTCACGACAGATAAAGACTTAAGACTTATGAACTTTATTTTTATTTTTGTTAGTTATAGCCCAAGGCTTATTTGGACTTAATTAATACTTTGTTTTCAACTAGGATCCAATGCTTATTTAGATCAAGATTTGAACTTACCAGTAAAGGTTTCGGTTAGTTTTTGTAAGTGAGTCAATTCAGTGCACAATGATAAATTCATTAGAGTTAATTTCTTATAACTATTTAAACACATGTAAGCCTAAATTTTGGCACCTTTGATGAATAATACTTTTGAACTTTTCAGTTTTAACATGTGAGAGAAATTCTTGTATTTTTTGGTTCTTGAACGAACTAAATCTGACTTATCAAAGATTAACTGGCTTTATGGTGTCATTCGACTTCATTCCAATAGTGTTACTGCCTTGGGACAAGTTTTCATTGTGTCACACTCCTATCAAACCTCTTTCAGATTTCCAGGATCAGATCTCAATCTTGATTATGGATTGCGTGTCCATGTGATCACGAGATTTGCATCAGAGTGTATACATGTTTTCCCTTACTGAGTAATTGTAAACTCTATTCATCGAGGCTTCAATGGTAATTGGTTCGAGTAGACTTTTCATGTTTAGTATTTTCTTGTTTAATCTCTAAAGATAAGCTCTAGTGTTTTCATATTTTTATTGGTGGATGACAAAGAACTTAGTTATACTTTTTTTAGTTGGAATGCTAAAATTGTAGAGAGAAATTAGATTTTTCATGGCTGTATCCTCAATTGTTAGTATGATTGGGCTTGATCGCGAGTCCATAAGCTTTCCTACAAAAACATTTCCTGTTGAAATATAGGATCTTCTAATACTTAAGTTAGTAAATGTAAAAAGAGTGGAGTGTGTATGGAAAGAAATATACAAAATATGAATGGAAATATACAAAATATGAATGGCATGACTTTTAACTTCGTATGGTTGTGTGTTGGACTTGTATTACTAGAAATTATTGTCTTGAAATTTCTGTATGGAGAAGGTGAACGTATAATTAATGAAAAAACTAGTGTTGTCATTGACTATTCATGATAATTATTGTTTATCGTGTTAAATATGATTGTTGTGCAATGCATACTATTTATGCAAATATTGTGATGAATAGTCATTATCACAATAAAATAATGCATGCTTTACATTGAAAAATCCATGCATGCGTAGAAAAAAAAATGAAGCATAAAAATCATGTGACAACCTAAAAAATGCATAAAATAACATGCCGAACAAGATTACTCAAACCGGGTCTGTGCTGAATTTTGAGCTGGAATGACTGCCAAAACAGCTGGAAAAATACATATTTTTATAGGAAAATGTGTATTATCAATGATCACACTAAAATCTTAATTTTTGCCACCTATTTGTCAATGGACTGCTGTTCGGTTATCATATGTACTTTGAAAATATTTTCTTAAAAACAACATATTCAAAATTTGACAGCATACATTAGGCAACTTAGGTCAACAATAAAAATGTGAAAATGCAATCTTCATGAAATATTCAAACTAACAAACATCATGGGAAAGCAGATTATTTTGACAATGGTTAGATGCAATGAATGTACATTCATTCACAAGCTTCTCGTAAGATATATTCATCATGTCCATACAAGCTTGCAATGGAAACAACTAAACTGTCGTATTCAAAGAATGCCCTCTTCCAAAGTAGCTTCAGCTGCTAGTTCACCAATGCTTGTACCAGCAATATATCCACCAGACCATGCATTCTACAAAAAGAACAATTGATGGAGAATTGGTTAATCAAATATTGTTCCATTCAGAAGGAACTAAATAGAGGACACTTGTATCTGATCATGGGAATCCATCTCTATAAATACAGTAGTTCCAACATTCTGGTAAAAATCAAAGAGACTAAGACAAGATTATAGAGATCTTAATTATCTGCTTATCAATTTTCAATGGAAAAGAAATTCACTTGGCCCAAAATTTCACTATAAAAGCGATTTTTTTGCAGGAAAAGCATTCCACAGTGACTGAAGGCTTGCATTGACTTTACATAGATCTCCGAATGGCAAAACAAAGTTCCTAATTTTCTAAAATTTCACATAACTCATTTGTTAATAAAATATAACATGGACAACAAATCCAATCTCAAAAAGAAAAAAGAAAAAAATAGGTGCCAAAGGGTGCCTTTATACCTGGAAGTTAAAACCACCAGTTACCCCATCAACATTCAGCACCTGAGAAAAAATTTAAAATTTGACACCATGAATGGTGATCAGAACTCAAACACTATTCAACATGAGCTCACAGCATTATTAATTTAAATTCTAGATAGATGAACTTGAGTACAGAAGTTGGAACTATCGCAATCACACTGAAGGTTATTTTCTACCTTGTTCACAAAAAAGAAACAGGAACCTGAAATGTCTGAGCAGGGAACATTACCTCTCCTGCAAAGAAAAGACGTGCACATTTCTTGCTTTCCATTGTGTTCAAAGAGATCTTCATGAAGTAAAAGGAAATCAAGTTGTGGTTCTGGTAACACTAAGAGAGAGAGAGAGAGAGAGAGAGAGAGAGAGAGAGAGAGAGAGAACCTCAGATAAAGGAACACCTCCAGCAGTGACAAATTCATCCTTATACTGGCCCTACATTAAGAATAAAAGTATAGCTACTCAAGAAAGTGACAGAATTCAAAGAAGGGAGCTCAAATAGTTCCTAAGAGTGAAAATTCTACCTTTCCTGTTATTTCAAATGCACAATGCTTTAAAAGATGAGCAATAGAAACAATGGAATTGTTTGATATGGAGGCCCACAGTGCATCTCCAATCAGACCCTGCATATTAATAACAAAGAATGGCATGTGCAATTAATATTGTGCTGGAGCATCAACATATGATAATTTACTTCGAACCACACAAGCAACCTCTCGATCCACAATATATTTCCAAAATCTCTTTGTAAGGCTGAACCCCAATGGCCATGAATTAAGTGCCTTTTGTTTCTGCAAACAAATAAATAATATGATAGAAGTAAACCAAGATTATCATAACACAACCTTAAAGCAAAGCAATAAACATCCCAATACTTGCAAAGCATGAAAATAACTGCAGTCTTGTAGATAATGAGGAACTGGGAAAGGCACATTTGATCAGCAGAGACTGGAAAAGCAGATTTAATCTGGCTTTTATCCAAAACTCAATAGAGTTATTACAAATCAATTCTGATTTCCAGTAGTTGACAACCAGACCTGGAACACATCATATTCCATTAGGCATTTCAATAGCAGTTTAAATTAATGCCATAGCATGTTTTCTCTTCTCTGGTAGTTTGGTTATGCATAAAGAAAAATCATAATTTAAGAGAAATATCAGCTCTTTTCATAGCATCATTAACCAGCATTTGTCAGAGATCGATCACCTATGTACTCATGTTACCCTCATTTAAATGAACAAGAAATTTATAACACTGATCTACCAAGCTCTGGTAAACCAGAGAGAAATTTGGCTTTGAATTACCCCAATATATTAGCAAAGACGGTGAAGGACCACTTCCAAATTCATGAATAACACAAGACTTTATGGAGCATGCAAAAAGCTTGAGTAGTGAAAACTTAGATCAAAGATTACTGCATATTTATGCTTGTGTCGATTAAGGATTGACTTCATGTCTTCTATATGCAAATCAGGAACAAAATCCACTATAAGTGTGCCTGCACCCAAATGCTATCAAGATTATTGAAGAAAAAAGGAATGGAGAGAGAAAGAGAGAGAGAGAGAGAGTAAAATTGTATATTACCTTTGTAACCTGAACTGAACAGATCACGTGCCCCCCAAGCAGAAAGCCGAAGAATCACAGGCCCACTGAGCCCCCAGTGTGTAACTAACATGGGCCCAACCTGAAATTTAATATCTATTAGTACTTCCTACACTCAAGTACATTTACATCATATCAGCCAGAAAAACATGCCTGTGTAAGGTGTGGTGTGTTCCTCAGAATGTTTTCTAATTTCAGCTTCACTTCAACCTTCGGAAATGTAACCTGAACATTACAAATTGAGAAAATTAACACTTCAATATTGATATAACACACTGTAACTTGTGATGAAGAGCAACTTGTTTCATGGTAATCTAGGATGTCTGGACAGACATGGAGTTATTTGAGTCCTATCAAAATAATGCATATATCATCCATTAAAAAAAAGTAACCCATATATATGCTGAAAAATATTAAGTCATCACCTGAATGACTAGGAAGCAGGGTATTCAATGTAGAACCTTGAAAAGAACCAATTTCAGAAATGCATAATTTCACACTAAATGTCATGATGAATGGAAATTTATTTCATGAACCTGCTGCCTAAGATAAAACATCAAGTACCATAATGAAAGAGATTGAGCACCACTAGAAATTTTAGTAAGTGTTTTTTATTAACAGCAAACTGAGGGTTCTCATAAGCAACTTCTAGTACAATAAGCTAGTACAATAAGCAGAGGCCATTCTAACAGTCAGTCCAAGCAATCACGGTTTAAGAAAATGCATAGTCCATGCAACTAATAATTACACATTGTTCAGTAGAACTAATTTTGTTGATGACAACTAAAATAGTTATATTTGTAATATCTCAAGAAATAGGGGGAAAATAGGCAGACAATTGTTAGGGACTCAGGATTAAGAACCACTGTCTTTCGACTCAATATAGATCTGATAGTACATTTGCAAAAGGCTACAAAAGTAGCATATTAAGTGTGAATCAATTAAACAGAAGCATTACCCCTGATAATTCTGCTAGTCCTGAATCTGCAATCTTAAAAGTGAATAAGCTCGGTACAGGCTCTACAATTGAATGACCAAGCTGAGCTGCAAGACTATGACCCTGTAATAAGAAAACAAAATATCACAAGAAATTTAAGTACCCACATGGTGATGCAAGTGAAACATCCATCTATCAGTACCTGCTGGCTACTCCCACTGGCAATCAATAGATAATCAGCTTTGACATTTTCAACGAAACTGACTGTACGTTTCTCGAGCTTCAAAAGAAACTTTCCACCAGCTTCAACAGATGCACTTGATACAACTTTTCTAGTCTGCAATGAAACTGGGAGAAGTCATAGTTCAGAAAGTATAGCTTTCAAGCATTCCATAATATTGAGGTCATAGTAAGCTATCTAAAATCATATTACAAGAGGAATAAATGATAAATCTGTAGCAGAAATAATAAGAAAGTTGCCCATCATCTAAAACATTTCTTCGAGATTCATAATATCAATATCCCTTACAACATCATACACTATAGGATTTACTATTGGAAAGGAAAATTGTCAAACAAACACCATCATTCTAAGCGAAGATTAATATAAAAAATTCCACACATCCTCAGTAAAGAAAACAAACCTCCTCTATGTTTGGCTTCAGACAGAAGACAATCAATTACTGAAGACGAGCTGTTGCTGGTGGGAAACACTCTTCCATCCTCCTCAATCTATGGGTATACAAGAATAAATAGCATGTGCAAGATGACTGACGAAGTGTAATACATGCAGTTTCAGAGACAACCTTTAAAGCCACCCCATGATCAGTAAACCAGGACATTGTATCTGCTGGGCCATGCATGTCAAAGAAAGAACCTTTGAATTCTCTGTGACCCCTGGGATATTGTTCCGCTAAAATCTGCAACCAACCCAACACAATGTGAATTCAACAAATTATGTATTTACAAGAGGATCCAGTTTCTAGATGTCATTAGACCTGAAAAAAATAACACCACTGCAAAGTCAATTTTAACACTTCATTGAAGCCAAGCTTTTCCTTAACTATTGCTCAGTATAGTGTAGCAAGTTAAAATATTAAATGCTCCTACAAAGTTTGTTGTCATTAAGCATGTCACTGTTATCTCATGTGTTTGAATTCATCAAACACAACTAATACCAAAAATAAGGGTGAGGACTATCCTGTTAGCCCTGATCTCCTTGAATTCTTCATCTTTGTTGTCTGGGATAATTTTTTTTTTTTCAACAGCTCTATTCCAGATAATTAGAGAGCAACAAGCAGAGCCATGGCTAACATTGTCACAGATTTAAGGAGATGGCAGCAGCAGATAGTTGTTTCGTTTATTTTTTCTGTTAGAATGTGGGGGAGATGAAAAATACTTTTACAAGATTAATGGTTATCCATGCACTGAAGACCTCCAATGTCTAATAAAAAAACTGCACTTCACTATGATTGCTTAATTAAACTATCCATTTTAGTTCCTGTTTCCATTTGCTTCTCTAGCCACTACTATCAGGCTGGGGTTAATCTTCATCAGAGAGATTGACCCCTATCATGAATTTTCTGTGAACTTATTATAAGATATGATATTACAGATATCTATAGTCAGCATCCGGCAATTGCAGTTAGGACAAATTATCCAGTACCCTTGCTTGCTGCCTTTGTTATGATGGTCATTGAAGTTGGAATGTGAATCACTTTGACAGAATGTCCAATCAACATTCAGTCACACGCAACTGAATGACTGTCATTCTTGACTGTGACACTGCCAAAATGAAGGTTAGAGATGCCACCTGAAGAACTAATTTTTTTTTATTTGACATATATAACAAGGAGCTTTCCTCAGACAACGGTTTTTCATCTGCAACTAAGAAAAGGTGGCTACTGCTAGGGGGCACGTCCATGTTTATGTATTTAAATTTTTGGAATTTGATTCTGATGTATGCACTTGATTAATTGCTAGGCAAAAACATGGAATAGTTGTTTTCTACTAGCTTCGCTTTAAAAGGCCCTTTCCTGATGGCACTTACTTTGTGTTAACATGGGAAAAAAAAAAAAAACTACACTTAATACCAGATGAAAAATAATCTGAGCAAATATGAAGTGAGCAATTGTAAAGAAGCTAATTTAAGTGCAGCAATTTCTCTACTAAGCTATTGCATTGCAAAGAAATCCTGTGCAATAACACTGCAATAAGCATTGAAAATCATTCTCTTAGTTATCCCCTTTCTAAGTATTACCGAAATTTTGAAAAATAAAGATACTATAAAGCTCTATGTTTTACTTAAATTTCTTGTTATGCCTGACCACCCACACTGATATTTCATTTTGCACACTCCAAGAAGTAACATACTAAACAGTCGTTAGAAAAAATCCTGAAGAAAAAAGCAGCAATCTTCAGATGCTCTACCATAAGAAAATCTCATTAAGACTAGTAGAATGTGCCATAAACTAGTAAGAAAGGAATAACATGAAAACAAAAATAGAAGTAAGCTACATTCCCATTAAAGGGAAATTCAAGAGTCATCAACAAAGCATGGAACAGCAACATGAAATTTCAAAACAAACATAATCTTAATATAACATTTTTTTCAACGGAAGCATTTGTTGTTTTACACTTACCTTAATGTCAGAACAATGTCCATTTGTCACGTTGCATCTGCCTCCCCCTGATATTTTCACCTGTAAATGTAAACACCCACAATCAATATGCCAAAAATCACTCAAGAAAGTGCAAACTGAATTCTGTAGTATATATAAGCAGGAGCCCAGAAAGGAAAGAAAAAGAAGAACATGACCTTAGATAAAGGATTTCCTTTCTCTACAACAAGGACATCAAGATTAGGAGCCAGAGTCTTGGCTCTAATAGCTCCATACACTCCAGCTGCTCCACCTCCAACAACTACCAATAGCTCTTCTTTACTTGACTGCATGCCCATAAAAAACAGGCCAAGAAAATAGTACAGTGATTAGTCAAGAAGTAGAGTGGAAACAACATGGATGTTGGGACCAACTACAAATCTGTACCTTTTGGGCTGTAGGAATGGCAGTTGCAGTAAATTTGCGTTTGTTGGGATTGAAAAGGAGATGGTAATAACCACTACTGGAGTTAATACTAGCAGTTCTTGAAGATATTCCAAATTGGAGAAAGAAACGCGCTAAATGGAAGCTCATCTCATGGATCCTCCTCCGCACTCGAATCTCCTCTCTAGTTCAGAGAACTTTTTCCTTCAAAATGACGCCGTTGAGTGCCTTTGGCTACTGCTTCAAGGGATTGCTGTTGGGCTGCGGATTTTTTTTATTTTAAAATAATTATTTTATTTTATTTTATTGTGTTAATATTAGAAATAAATTTTAAAATAAAAAATATCATAAAACACAATTTTGTAATTTTGACATTTAAAAAGCAATCGAGTCTTTAGTATAGGTGTGGATTTAAATTTCGAATTAAAGTGGCAGTGCATTCCTATGGTCCACAGCTTGAAATAAAATCAATCTCGAAATAAATACCGACATACAAAATGCCATTATAAATGCCTACTGTGTTTAATGCAAATGCTTTTCGTCTTCTGGTTTTATTTAGTGTACAAGGTCAAACAAAATATCATAAACATAAATTTCTTATGTTGGGGTTTTCTTTTTTTCTCACCTTGTGAATTAAATAAAAATAAAAATTATTGTAACTAAATTAAAAATATTATTGTAATTAATTAAAAAATACCCTTTAAGATTTTTTAAATGGAAAAATGTTTTTTTTCTTAGATTTTTTTTATTCAATTAGTAGGTTAGTAATGTAATTAAGGTCTTATTTGTTTTTGCGTTTTAAAAACGCTTTTGAAAAAATTTAAATTTTTTTTATTTTTTTCTTTGTTTTAAATTAATATAAAAAATAATTTTAAAAAAATAAATAAGATTATTTTGATGCATTTGCAAGTAAAAAACAACCACAATCATATTTCCAAACAAGTTATGAATAACTTCATTTAGTTTTGTGGCCACGTTGAGATCTTTTAAAATATTAACCCGTGTTGAATAAATCATTGTAGTTAAGAGTGTGTGTATAGCTTTGTGTTAGTTTTCGAGGTTAAGATTAAAAAATTAGATTTAAGAAAAATAATCTTAGTTGTGATTTAAAAAAAAATTAAAAATAAATATTTAATTAAAATTGTTGTGAGATAAATTTTACATGTAAAATAAATAAAAAAACATATCTTTATTATAAAAAAACAAATTATTTTAAATTTTACAAAATTAAAATTTAAAATACAATTATTTATACAATAAAAAATTAAAATTATTTAATTAACAAAATGACTTTTTTTATCCTAGCACTTTAGAAGCATTGCTGATGAAATTAAGATATTATTTTCATAACAACAATTGTACATGATAGCGCTTGACAACTACTGTTCCAAATCTAACTCCAGCAAATTGAAACGCTAAAGTAGACATATATAACACCCTCTCACACATCACCTCACCTAAAAAACTAGCCTTAGGAGACTTTGAACACCCAGTTAAAATTGTAAATCCCTGAATAAATCTATAAAAACAATAAAAGAAAATTTTATGTTAAATATGAAAAGTAATAATTAAATAATGATGATGATGATAGTTTTAAGAATTTGAAGTAAAATGTCATTGTTAAAAAAACAAAATATAAAAATACTTGGAAAATAAAAAATATAAAAATACGAATAAAATTTTAATTGAAGTAGATTTTACAAAACTAAAAGTACTAGTATATAACTTAATGAAACTCAAAATAGCTCAAGTAAAATTAGGTATAGATAGGTGTCAGGATTTAAGAATTTTTATCCGAAAAACATAAAAATTACCATTAAGATACATAGAAAGAATGTTGGTTATTGGGTTAGGCCTAATCCACTCATGAGAGATGGGTCTGGTCCAAGTATTTAGAGAAGTTACTAAAGGAAGTAACCATGAGGGATGAGTCTAGTCCAAGTATTTAGAGGAGTTACTGAAGGAAGTAATTGTTTCCTTTACTTATATATATAGGAACATAACCCATATGAAAAGAGTTGTTTTTCATTTGTTGAAAGAATATAGTTCTCTCTTTCTCTTCTCTCGTCTAGACTTTTGCTTGTAGAAAGCTTCTTCATCATCACACAACTGCATGTACCTTCTAGTTAAACTCCTCTCACCTGTCCTTAGTTCATTGTCTGAGGGGTTCTAATCCAACAAGATTTGGGCTACATTCCATTCTTCTTTAGCTTTGGCCACCCTACTGGAAATATGGCTAGAGTAGTGCTTATGAAAGGTCTTTAGGTGGCTCTTCAAGAGATGGAATTCGGAGGTGAGCTGATATATTGGATTACCTTGGATTGTTGTCTACCATACTAAGCTGACTGTGCGAAAAAAGTCTTTTTTATCAGCCCAAAGGTTTAGGAATTTGAAAAGGGAACAAGGCTGGTGTTATAAGGTGACCAATTTGAGAATCATAGCACTGTGATCTGATAAGTTCCTTAGCATGAATTGAGAATGGACAGCTGACCATTTTTCATAAAAAAAGAAATTCCTAAAAATCCAATCAAGCTTTTTGTGGATGGTATTAACCCCTTGTTAGCCATTATGCCAAGTGTATCTCATGTCTGACTATGAGACTTACATGAACTCAGCCCGCTGGATACAATTGCTAAAGTCATTGTTGTGATAATTCCATATGGTGCTCCCTCCTTCCCTATCACTTGGTGTCATGGTAGCATTGAAATCCCCCATCAGAAGCCAAGGATAGGCGAAATTAAAGGGGCTTTGTAGGATAACATTGTTCCAGATAGATTCTCTTTTAGTAGGGGTGTTGTATCTGTATATGAAGGTTATTCTGAAGGGGTTGTTGTTATGAGGATAAATTATCTCACAAGTAAGCCATTGGTGAGAGGTGTGTAAGCATGTTAGGTGGAGTTTTTAGAGGGTTCTAGCCAACTAAAATATGATAATGGTTGGAAGAGCTTAAATTGGATATGAATTTCCAATTGGGGAGGCCAATGCCTAATTATTTTGCATCCATGTTGATGGCTGCTACCTTGGTTTCTAATAAACCTATGATGTCTGACGCGATCAAGAATTGATGTCTTCTTCCAAGTGTAGGAGTGTCGAAGTAATAAATAACTCGACAAGACCGGGATCGAACCACATGGAAGTTAACTGTATAAACTATAAATAAAAAAAAATAGATAATAACAGAAAAAGAGTTGAAGAGAGTTGTGAGATGTGATATTGATGTAAGGATTTAAACAAATATAAAACAATTGTCAAAGTTAGAGGATCCACTAATGGTATTTCAAATAAGTATAATATAAACTCTTTTTTTTATTCAACTGGAAATCACACACAAAGGAGGTTTCAATCGGATTATAATTTATTAACATGATTATATTAATTATCTTATTTGAGTAATGTCAATACTTGTAAATGTTGTCAAGTATTCACGGTGATAACTTATGTTAACAACAAATCAAGTTCCTTTCATAGCACAGGTGTCGGTTATAACATATAGTTGGGTTATGAAAGTGTCAAGTATTTGTTGTATCAAGGGTTGTTCAACACAAATCTAGATTAACCATTTAACAAGCAAGGTATTAAGAGTGAGTAAGATAATAAACACAAAATATGTTAGTATCAAACATTAAAATCCATGTTGAGTTTATACTATACTTATTTTAACACCATTAGTGTAACCTTTTTACATTAACATAATAAATTTAGCTGAACATTATGAATAAGAGAAACATAGATAAATAAGATAAGAACATAATTATATAAGTATAGTAAAGGAAATGAAAAGCATAAACAAGAGATTAAGGAAAATATAACATGGAATAAAACTTGAACATTACAAAATACAAAGAAAGAGAGCAAGAGCAAGATTTTGATATGAAAACCAAGATGCCTAAATACATGGCAAATGCCTCCTTTTATAGACCAAAATTCAGAACTATTGATTTGATGACTAATTGTTGAGTGAGTGGCCATCTTTTGACTTGGTAACAATCATTATCTTCTTGTCTACAGAAAATATCATTGCGAACATCAGAATTTGAACAGATAGTCTTCATGAAAGTTCTCGGAAATTGTCTCAGCTTTCCAACAGAACAAGAATGAGGTCATTTAGACTTCTAGAACTCGAGATATAGGCTGAACACTGAACAATATATAGACTACAGGACAGATTTCGACTTCTCTGTTGTTGCTGTAATTTGAACTTGAAAACAGTCCTTTTGAATCTTGGACTCTTCATGAAAGTTTTAGGCCTATGTCTTAGCTTTCTATCCATATAAACCAGACATAAATCCAAGTTCTACAGCTCTAGTTATGATCCAATAATCGAATGATGTTTCAATTTGAATTCAACCAGCATCTCTTTTCTAAGCTTAACCCTCTCTTTGTCTTTTCAATTTCAATAGTTAAACTCATCAATCAATCCTTTGATTTATGTGATAGGCCTGCATTTAAAATGAACATTTACCATAAATTAAAGGTATCTTATATTATCAAACTTGTTATTATAAAACATGCTTTAATTAAGGAGTTACTGACACTTCAAGTGCAAAATGATGATATAATTTAAGTAGCTCATACAGAAATCATATAATTTAATTGTGAATATTTTTTTAATTCATTATTTTAGTTTACATGTTTTTTTTAACCATCATAAATTATAGTTAAACCTCTATAAATTAATTTCACCAAGACTATGAAAATTTATTAATTAATAGAGATATTATTTAAATTTTAAATTTAAATTAGACCAACACAAATATTATTTAATCAAAGTATTAATTTATCAAGGTTATAGAACACATATTATATTTATCCATTCTACTTTACACAAATAAAAGAAAAGAATTATTCATTTACGTATATAAATTTTAGCCTCAACATATAAAGATAAAAGATATATTATTCTTATAATTTGGTCGAGGGAGGCACAAAATTATAGACATGTTTGTTTTAATCATGGATCATGGATTTGTTGGACTGCTTTGGTATTTGTGTCTTAAAGATCAAGATTTTCTAACCAAAACCCAACCAAAGATATTGGTCTCTAAACTAGTCCAGATATCAGTTGTGCTCTTGCAGCTTCTTTTTGGAGATATTGACGACTTTGGGTTTTAGAATGTGGGAACTTGAAATTTGATTTGTACTAAAAACCACATGTCTTGTTTTTCGAAGATATGAGTATTTTAAGTCAATTTACATGTTGAGACTAAGTTTCTCCTTGAACGCTCTTACAGGCATATGCCTTCTATATTTTGATCCAATTACTATGTTATTATAGTGCTGCTTATTTTTACATTTTAAAAGTATTTTTTTAATTAAATTTATTTTATTTTATATTTTTTTATGTATTTTCATATTATTTTGATATACTAATATCAAAAATAATTTTTTTAAAATAAAATAAAAATTATTTTAATGCATTGTCACTACACCATTAAACAGTTTTACCGACAGATTAATTCCGTCGGTGTAAGATGCACAATTCGTCAGTAACATTTTTACCGACAACATCACCAACGGAATCCGTCTGTTTGAATATTGATCGTCGGTAATTTCTATTTTCATCGCTACTTCTGTCGGCAAAAAAAAATTAAACAAACATCGATGGTCTTACAAACAGGGAAAGTGCGCAAAAAAAATTTCTCGGTAGAACTTTACCGACGGACTTATGCCGTCTGTATTTCCACCGGTAAATCACCAACGGCCAGTCCGTCAGTTATTGTGGCATCAGATGTAAATATTTCAGAACTCTTAGTAAAATACTGACGGACTCTATCGGTCGGTAATGTCAACGGTAAATCACCGTTGGAATGTATCCGTTAGTGATTGTGACATGGACAGTAAATTATTTTCAACTCTCTATTTAATACTGACGGATCTATTCCATCTGTAAGGCTGTCAGAATTTCTTTAAAAATATTTTTAAAAAAATTATTTTGAATAAATACTTTTTTAAAAAATATTATATTGATTAATAGTAAAAAAAATTAATTAACCAAATAAAATTGTATTAAACATTAAAAATATAAAAATAATGTTAAATAATATTCATTGAAATATTCATTACAAATTTAATGTGTTTCAAAAACAAAATTAAACTAGAATAATGGCGGAGGTGGAGGAGGAGGCTAGTTGTTCCCGGGACCGTACGGCCAAAAAGGGGATGCACATGTATCATCACCCATCCTTGATCTAATATCCATGACCATTTGACGGAGCTGATCATAATCCGTCGAGAGTCATTCATATTGTTGTTTCAAGGCCATGAACTTCTCAGATTGGGTGCTCGATACTGATGGAGAGCTCCCAACAGTTAAGACACTACGAGCCGCCTGTAAGTTTTCAGCCGTAGTGTTGGAGAGCCCATAGACTCGATTTTTATCGAGTCCATCATACGATCCTATCTCCATCCATAAATCCAGATTGAAATCCGGATGGGTCAAAGGATCATCCCCATATCTCTCCCTCAACCGACTTTTATAGGTCTCCTGAAATTTTTTTTTAAATATCATATTCAATTCAAGAAAATAATAACTTATGAAATAAAATGATTGAATGAACATATCACGAAGTGTTGAGCACGGTTGTCCACGAACTGTTGCACCCCCTTTTGGCGGTCTTGATTCCGCACGTGCGTTTTTACAAAAAGCTCCTTGGCGGTCTTGATTCTGCACGTGCGTCTTTATAAAAAGCTCCATTGGGCTCAACTCACGTCCAAGAGACGTAGCCTGCAAGGAAAAAAAAGTTGCAAGTTAAATATATTTATAAGCAACAAAAAATTAATTAACGATATATTTCGTTTAAATTAATCTTACCATCCGCTTCGCATGTGCACTGAACGGAACGGAGCCGCTGGTGTGCGTGGTCACCAAACCATGAATTTGTCGGTTCTGGTTGTCGACACCGGACTATGAGCGTCGTGTGAACTGCTCAAACGTCATGTGCTCAATATATTGCATCCATAAATCCCTGAGATGAATGACAGTTTGAATTCCTGCCAAACCGCCACCTCATTCCAGCCTTCTAGACCGTTATCAATTGAATTGTTATCAGTTTCATCGCACTCTTCAATGTGGTTATCATCTTCTTCATCAACATTCTCTAGTCCACTAGAGCTCAAAACAACATTCAACTCCTCTGCGTCAACATCTACAAGACTATCATCGAAAACATGAAAATTTAAATTTTCTTCTAAGTCAATCAAATGAGCAACTCGATATGGTTCAACCAACTCACTAACTTGAAAGACTTTATCGATCACATTTGTGTCTTTTTCTGTTAGTTGTGTCATACCAATAGTATTTGAATAAAAACACTCTATTCTGCTCGCTATGATATTGCAATTCGACGACCTTTTCTAATTTCCCATAGTAGTCAACTTCAAACTCACTAAAAGTCGATCCCTTAATACAAACACCGTTGTTGTATATCTTTCTTCCATGCCCGTATTCTTCAAAATGAAACACATATCCATTGACAAAATGCCCGTTATAGCACTTGACTTTACTATGGTTCGTGCACCCATCCCATAATGGTTCATTAGAATCTTTCAACAGATCAAAAAAACCTTACTGCATCTGCATTAGGTTCTTCTTCTACGATTGGACATTGACTGCCATTACCTTAATTCATTCTCATTGCATCCATAACCATATTCTTGTAAGGATTACCGTTGTCATTTACAACTTCATGCACGTTGCTAGCACTAGAAGTTGACCTAACCACCCTTTTTACCATGATCTCATTAGGAACAAATAGTTTTCCGTGTGCATACCAACACGGGTAATCCTTCACGAACCCTTTAGTTAGAAGATGCATCGTTACAACATTTTATGCAAAAACTTTTTATTTTTACATTTTCTACATGGACACGTAATACTGTCATTAGTAAAATTCCTCGAAATAGATGTTATGAAATTAATAAAACCCTGAATCCCATTACAATAATCCATCCTCCGCAATTCTTGGGGTGAGTCTCGATACATCCATGAACGATCATCCATGACTTATATCGAACCTTTATAAAATTATGATGACAACATGTATTAATTAACTATGTTACGTAAATAAATTTATAAAAATATTGGTTTGCCTCGACATTATCCAACAAACTAAAAAAACACTTATGTTAAATATTCATTATCAATTATCAACATCCATACAAATTTATACATATATAAATTTATGAAAATCACAACTCCGTAATAGAATTGATAAAAATTAAAACGGACCCGTTAAACAAACTATTATTTATTTCATCACAACACATTTAATTCGGTGTAATTCAAACAAATTTTCAACAATTTACAAACAAATACAATTTGACAAAATCTAAAACAAACTATAACAACTACAAAATTATACATTCATACTACAAGTTTCTTTGACAAATAACAATAAAACAAGTACATACGTTAACAAAATACATATACTAAAAAAATAATAAAAATAATAAAATTGACATTTAAATGTTAAAACTAAAAATGATAGATTTACTTACAAAAAATGATAAAATCCACAATAAATTAATCAGAGAACGGATGTTGTGACCACATATAAAAGTATAAGAAACTTGAGTGCTTGTGTTGAGAAGAGGGGGAGAGTTGAGATGGGTGGTTGGTTGCAGTTTGGGAAGGGAGAGTTGGGATGGGGAAGAAGAAGGAGAAATAGAGGAGGAGAGAGTCGGCAGAGTGTGTATATATTGGCTTTTACCGATGGAATCACCGACGACCACGTCCTATTGGTATACCCGTCAGTAATTATGACAGTGAATGGGCCACGTCACTGTACGGAGATCCCGGTTTGAATCCATTGATCATTCCATCGGTAAAATTGTCTGAAAAAATTCCACGTCATCACACTGTTTCTTCTTTTCAAAATTCTATATAGTCCGTTGGCAATATGATCGGTATATACTGACAGAATAATTATCGACCATATTGCCGACAGAATTCATGTCGTTGGTAATTGTTACCGACAACAAAGGTCTGTCAATATAGACCAACAAAATTAGAGATGAAATTATATCCATCAGTAAAAATTACCAATAAAAAAATTTTGTCGGTAATTCTGTTGGTTTTCGCTGATTTTCTTGTAGTGTTCTGAGCAAAAAGTATTTCAAAAAAATAATTATTATTATACTCTCAAACTCCCTCTAAAAAAAAACATATCTTCTGCATCAATCATTTCATATTAGAAGTGTGCATGCTTTCTTTTTTTCAATGATAATTATATCTTTAATTCAGTTTACACATCAAATTAAGATTGTGTTTCTTCATGAACTATCTTAAAGGCATACCTTTTACATTGATGAAATATATTATGAGAAATTTAATAAATTCTTCGAGAAGCTGACCCAAAGGTTTGAACTAAGGAAGAGAAAGTACGTATATCCTTAACATCACCATTTTTCGGGCTGCTATATAATTTATCTTTATACAATCCATGGCAGGAAATTAAATTGCCATCTCGTTACACATGCATGATAAAACCGGCTTAAAGTGAATAAAGATTTTTAACAAAACTATAAACGAGTCAATTTAAAAATATTTAAAAAATATTATTTATTTATTTTTTATATATATCTGACAAATAGGGCTATGGGCAATCTTCATTTTGTCCTTGCATTTTATTAAGTGAAATTAATTAACATAATAAAATATAATTAACAAATATATCTTACTTATTCTTAAGGTTTTTTATTAAATGAAAGCTTTGCTTTATTGCTTGGCCCTTAACTTAAGCATGATTAGTATCTTTATCATCACATTTAGTTCGTGGCAAGTGGAAGCGCCGTAGAAAATTAAAAGAAAACAATACAAGTTTCTCGTGGGAAAAATTGGATCAAATTCGTGTGCTTTTGGTTGATCACATATTGGTGATCACATTGATTAATAACTGTGAATGAAAAAATTAGAGATCGAAATTTGAAGTCGTACATGATCAAGCACAAAATTATGAATAAAAATAGCTAACCTCTCCCTGATGAAGGAACGACAACAACATGCATTTCTGTGTTGTTTGGTGGAAGATGTAAGCGAAGGGGATAGAACTTCCCATTTAATGGATTCCTAGAACAAATTTGGATATCAATGAGCCCTGTCTCTTCTTCTAACTTATTCTTCAATTCCTCCACCATTCTTCCCTTAAATGAGAAGGAATGTTCTTCAACATCATCTGCATCTTCATTCATAGACACACTGTAATGTATCACCCTGCCTTCATTTTTGACTGGTGAACCTTCCAAAGAATCATCAGACTGCACACAAAAAAACAATCTTAATCCCATTCAAAAAGAAAAAAAAAACAGTTCTGTCAAGCCGATTGAGTTTAATGTTTGAACGGACCTCTTGTCTTGTCAATTTGGGTGATGTAGTTGAAATGCATGTTGGTGAACTGGGCTCATAATTTGGTGCCGTTTCGATTTGATCACTAGGTCGTCGTTGTCGTGGTGGAGGTGGAGGTGTAAGATCTTGAACTCTTATCTCTACAACATCCACATCCCATAGAATCCAATCCTGCGTGGAAGATCTATGAGGAATATCATGTGTTATGTGATTTCTCCATGGCGGTACGCCTCCATTTGCTCGTAAATATTGTCCGTAACGAGTCCTGAGCCTAACCTGGATACCTTCCCTGATACTGATAGGCTCCCATTCCACAGAAGAATCCAACCGTCCAGCAGGCAAAGTTTGCAGTACTTTCTTGCCTCTCATTCCCAGCAACAATGGCAAGTTACTGGCTGTTAAATATTTGCCAAAACAACTTTTCAAACGTATAGCATTGCTATTTCCGACAATTTCCACCGTCCATTTGGCGTTCCTGATTGTCCCATTTCGCTCTTGGCTAACGGTTTCTTCATCATCATCTGCTAATAGATACTTGTCATGGTGGCTCCGAAGACGAACAGATTTTGCTTTCTCAAAGAGTTCCATGGCACTCTGGATACCACATTATACATATAGAACAGATCAATCACATATCTAAAATACGGCAACTCGATTAACAAGAGATTTATCATTTGAAAAATACAGAGCAAGAAAAGAAAATTAACAATCAAGATAACATAACTTTTGTGTATAATTTGATAACAATACCTGAATCAAAGCAGCATGTGGTTTAAAATCATGTCTTTTAACTCTAATGGTGTCTGGGAAATTGGAAGATTATAATGTGGAGGGGCCGGGGAGTCGTAGCAATCGATGAAGCAAGAAAATAGGAGATTTACTATATATATATTGGCAGCTAATATTGGAGTTGCCTTGTAAAGAAAAAGAATTTGTTATTATCATTCTTTTTTTTGTAATATCATTCTTTTATCTTTATGGGAGATTTTGTTATTGTTCATAAATTAATAAAAGCACAATATTATCACTTCATGTAGGAGTCAGTGTATATATATATATATATGAAGAATAAATTAAAGGGATGATATTAATTTATTTTTTTTTGGATTCGAGGAAACCTCACCCCCTGGAAAGCGCACTTTGTGGGCCTAGGTGAGGGAGTAAAATCCTGGCTGTCTCAGGCTCTTACAAGAGATGCAAGCCCTTATTCGAACTCGAAATTTATTGTATAGATGTTAAATTTTGTACCATCATGCTACGCCCCTTAGAGACGATGATATTAATTACGTCCCTCTCTCTTCCACTTTGACGACTTTTTTGAGTTTAAACTAACAATTGCGGTACTACATAACGTTAGTTGTCCCAAAAGTGCAGTTGGTCGCCGAGATATCAATTCGATAAGCCATGTGAACTAATTAATTTAGGGCACAAGTTGCTTTTATATAATGGCAAAAACGAAAGTGGGGTGGGGATCAACTAATAGACAAGAGAGGCAAGTTGGTGGTGTGTGTGTGTGTGTATTGTTGGGTGAGTGAATCCAGAAATTGACTTTGAGTTTGAGTATAATATTATTTCATTAATTATTTTCCACACCAACTCAAGCATGCATGTACCTTGTATCCACTTATAAGCAAGAAAATCCATTTTTAAAGAGCAAAATGTAGATTTGACTAAAAGTTATTAATTAATTAAAGGTTTTGATCTAACGTGCATATTCATTCATACACTTAATTTGACTAAAAACTTTGATTAATATTAGCAAAACGTTTAGGAAGTAGTTGATAAAATTCATAATATATTTTCTATTTAATAAATTAGAAAGTAAAATAATTGAGGAAATAAATAAAATCCATACCTCTCTTGCAAGAGAATGTGTGTTGCTAGCTAAACTAGAGACCAGCTGGCAGTCTACATCCGAACGCTGTGAACTGGAAAGCTGCGATCCAACTGAAGAAGGAAAGCTAGAAGCAGGTGATATATAACCCTTTAATTGTAAATCACTTTCGATTATGTCCATCACATCCACTTCCCAAAGCACCCAATCTTGTGTTACAGTCCTATGTGGGATGTCATGTGTGACCGAGTTTCTCCATGGTGGCATGCTTCCGTTGGCACGCAAGAACTTGCCTCCTCTTGTCTTTAACTTAACACTAAACCCTTCAGTTCTTGGTTCCCAATCAATTGAACAATCCTGTACAGATACCGGCATGTCTTGCACCACTCTTTTCCCTGCCATGCCTAGTAAGAATGGATTCTCTGAGGCTGTAAGATACTTTCCATAGCAACTTTTTAGTCGGATTTGATGGTTATTTCCCTGAACAAACTCTACTGTCCAACGGGCTCTTCGTGACGATCCGTTGCGGCTCTGCCGAACAGTTTCTTCATCCTCATCTGCAACTAGGTACTTGTCATGGTGACTCTTCAGTCTCACTGCTTTCGCCTGGTTGAAGAACTCCATGACAATTTATTGTGACGAGACAGTAGTTAATGAGAAATGGGTGGGTGCCTCTTCTTTGTGAAGCTGGTGGAAATATAAGCTGGTGTAGTCTTTTATATCTACCAGTGCAAATGGAAGACTTAGAAATTGACTTGAGCAAGTTGTGCGTGGAAGATGCCTTAATAAACTTTCCTCTATTTAAAATTTGCTGACCAAAAACAAATTATTTGAATTTGACAAAATCAACCAATGAATGAATGGCGAATTCTGATGACTAGGTTTTGTATACGAGGCACGGCACCATTTCAATTATTTGAATTTGACAAAATCAACGAATGGTCAACATTATTGTGCTTCAGGCTATAAAAGGGACCAACAAGACTATTGCCAAAGAAATTACCTTCTATTAATCATTATTTAGGATTATTTTTTGGCCTTTTTATTTTTCACTGCTTCTATAATTATTATAATCAGCTAACAAAATGCAACCCAATACTTCTTGCTTCTTGTTATAATATATTACTAGCTTTCGTTGTTGTGTGTTTCACTGTGGATTAGATAAAAACCTATAATTATATGAAAAATATAAATATTGTTATTTTTACTTGCATGTGATGAAATATTTAAAATAAAAGCTAAAAACTCGACTAGTGTATCATACTAGATTAATCGACTATTGTAAATATTAATAAAAAAAAAGTTGGTGTAACTTATTCAACCAAGCGAGTTAATAGTGAACTAATTACCCTATTCAAATGATGATTTGGTTTGAAAAACAACATTAACACCGCCATCATTTTAGTCTTGTCTAACTCTAACTTAAATGTGAAAACAAAGAACTATCAAAGGATTAAATTGAAGAAAAAAAATAAGAGAGTGAAATGAAAAAATGACGACACATTGTATTGACCCCGAGTCAACACGTGAGATTCACAACCCTGGTAATGGACATGACCAGGCATCATAGCCATCTTTCAAAAGAGCAAAGCAGACTTTTTAGTCATGGAAGATGCCTCCAAGTGTATTATTACTCTCAACTATTGATGGAGTTCATTAAATCATAAATTGTCTTTGAACAACATTACACTCAGCTGATTTAGGAATTTGTCATTACTAGATGCTATTTATAGTTTTGATGGATTTTGTTGAATCATCATTTGATTATGTGCTTGTTTACCCACAGTTGATCTGGATATTGTCTATTATCCCTCTTGAGGTCCACTGCATTACCCCCCAACCTCTCAACTTTTCAAGGACGAGTTATAAGAAATATCAGTCTTATTTTTGTCAAGGACTTTGCAAACTCGGTCAATGACCTATTTTTGTTTGAAAATCACTTTTTTGTTTTATAATCAACTTGTAAATTTCAAGTATCATGTCCATTCTAGTCTAATTGTTGCAAAGAAATCATGAGATATCATTTTAAAAGTGTTTATTTAATCGTAACCCTAAGACATGTCATTCATCAGTGAGATGCATCTTTTGTGCATTTTTTTTGTTGAGAATTGATAGGGTAATGGTTGAGAAAGAAATGTTAGCTCAAAGTTATGCTATCCATGGCTCAAATAAATTATTGTTTTTTTTTTTCATTTTGAAAACAAAAATTTACCCGATGTTAGCTTAAAAAAATTTTGTTTTGAGTTTCTTACAATTCCTAGGGTTTTAATCTTTTTTTAGGAAAAAGATAATTTGGTATGGTGGAGGTTTAAGATGAGGTGATTTTTTTATTTTTGTAGGTTTTAAAGCAAGAGGCTTGAGTGAAACTCGAGGTTTTGTTGAGAAAAATTTGTCTCTCTTTTTTAGCATTTATTTTATCAGCATGAATAATAACAAATAACTTGTTTGTGATGTCATGATTCTTGTGAAAATATCTTTTGCATTTAGAGAATATCATTTACTGGTCCAAGTTGTTTACTTGATTTGAAAGGACTTCTAAAAACACGTAATTAGGCTATGACTTTTTGGTTATAAAAGAAAGGGATTCGTAGACTCAAAAAGTGTTTCAAGGTTCTAAATACTTAGGATCATTGTAATTATATCTTTCTTTTCTTTCATCATGTTTCTTTGATTTGCTCCTTTTGTTTTCTTTGGTAGGGCCTCCTTATCTTATTTTAATCTTGACTTTGTTATTTTTGTTTTTTCATTTGGACATGCCACTAAACATTTGGATTTCTCGTGCTTTTTGTATTTTTCACAGCATCTCCTTGGTTTTTGATCTTTTAATTTTTTCTTGTCCCTCAATGTAAAGGTGCGATCTTAGTCAAGATCAACTCTTGATCTTTGAAATTTTATTTCCCTCAATGTGAGATGTGATCCTAGTTAGGGTTTTTACAAATAAAAACTTATCCAAGCTTAGATTGAATCATAAGGGATATATTTTAGAATGTGAAGGGATAACAAAGATAATCTTTCATCATTTCAAGCACAAGCGATTAGAACCGATAAATTTTGTTCTTATTTAGTGTAATTGTTTTTAACTTTTGCATAAAGACTTATGTTTTTATGAATCAATGACTAGCAAATCAAATTACATGCGATTATGTATACAACTAAAATATGACCCAAGAGATATGGGGTGCGAGCTTTTTATATATTTTTCATGTCTTGGCTTAAAATTGTTCGATCATCTCATAGTAGGAATTGCTTGAATGACTTGTATTTCACACTCTTTTAAGCAAACATTGAATTATTTCTAAAGTCAAAAGGCAAGTCCAATTTTTTCAAGATTATTTTGACAAAAAAGGCTTTTATAAAATTGATGCGCCAAAATGTTTTGGATGGAGCCATGAAGTCGTAAGGGTCAATTTTATGAGTTTCAAAGGGTTTGCCTCTTAGTGTTTTGCAAGGCATACCTTGGGTTTTGAACATTTTCCACACTAAAACATAAGTTATTACTTTCACAAAAATATCTCTTAATTTCAAAATAACAAAAACAAAGAAAAAGCATATTTCGTTAAAAGATATGATTTAATCCCAAAACAAAGTGTAGAATAGAAAAACTTTCATAACAAAATTGTTGATAAGGCAACATCCTAATTAGGTCAGCTCCTTTAGCAACATTTGTGCCTCGTCAGCATTTATTAACCCTCGTTATGCTCATGATAATCCAGTGATAATGTGGCAGATGACATTATCCTTCAAAATTCAACTTGCTTCTTACTTACCAACTTCTAGACTTGATACCTACAATTCTTGTAACTTTTGATTGAATGACTGGGGATTTATAACACCCTCAAAATATAATGTCGTAAAGTCTCAAACATTTCTTTATGAATGTCGAGTATCGAATAATATGTCTAAGAATATGAAATTTGTTTTTCTGAAAATTCAGCAGAGTTTCCTCTATTTTTTGTTGGTACCAAGTTATCGACAACACTTCTATTATGTGTCATTACAAACTTCCATCTTGATTCAATTATCATGGATTCATGGATCATATCTCATTCCTCAATCAATCTCTCAATACTTATACTTATCAATATATTCAAGTGTCATAATATCAATTAATAAGTCAATACAAAAGAATTACAAAAACAAATTGAAAAAAAAAAACAATTTCATCACTAAAGAGTAATAAATGCTAACTAACTACATATATGCATTTAGACTAAAAGAATATAGTATTATGATTAAGAGTCATGTTGTCTTAAAAAATCTAATGTGTTATACTATTTTATATTATAAATTTATCTAATAATTCTAAAAATAATTTAGTCATACTAACATCTATACATATATAATACAACCATTATATATTACACATCTACTATTTGATTTTTACAACACAAAGGTTATCAAGGAAAACAAAGACATATAAATATTACATTCTAAAATGATAATTCATAAACAAAAAATCCTACATCTAACGATCTGAAACACCTTGCAGTGTACCTATTTCAACAATAACCACGTTAATTTATTTACTCAGTATCTTAGTCATATATTAATTATTTCACTTATAACCTTTGAAATTTACTACTTCTAACTTCATTCAATCAATTCACAGAATCTCTTCAAAACTTCAATATCTGGAAAACTCATCTCAGTTGCCAATAATTCTGGTAAATTCATATAATTACCCATAAATTTGGTTAACCTTCCTCGATTACTAATAAATCCAGTAATTTCATACTAATTACCTATCATCCGGCTAACCTCTTTTGCTAGCCAATCAATCCGGTAATTCCATACGAATTACCCCATATTTGGTTAACCTCTTTGTTAACCAATAAACCCGGTAATTCTTTTAATTACCCAAGAAATTCGGCTAACTCATCTTAGTTGTCAAAATCAATCTGGTAAATTCCATAAGAATTACTTAGCATTTGGCTAACCTCTTTTGTTAGCCAAATAATTCCGGTAATTTCACATAAATTATCAATAATTTTGATTTGTAATAATCACTCAATTTATTCATTTGCTTCATTTTTTCATTCCTTTAACATCATTTATATAAATAACATAGAAATTTAAGGAAAATGAATAATTACAAAATAAGGTTATGAATCACCTACCTTCTGCTCTTGATGACCCAACTCCTCTTATCTGATAACCAACTCCAAACACTACTTCTGAATCAATCAAATGTTATTATATCATTAGTCCATCAATATTTTTCTTACGTGCCGAAAGGTAAAGCATGTAATTTTAATTTTTAATTCATTTTCATACAAAAAAAAATCATTCTTAAACATAACATCATCATTTCACATACAACTACATATTTAAATCAACTTACTTCTTTTCTTAGTTTTTGTTCATAATTCCTCCATCAAATAATCCTTTTATTCTTTATGCCTTCACATCATGTTATTAATTTTATCTAAACATATGTAAGAACTATATTCAAACATAATCTAAACATCTTGTTTTCATGCTTTTTTTTTAAGTAGTTCAGTTCTCTTTTAAATTGAATTTACTTATTTTTCTCAACTTTAATGTTATTTCTTCTTTTAGTCTTTCTTAAATATTTCAAACATCAGGATTAAATATGGTTTTCTAAACATTAACATCAAAGACTCATTGCTTCAATTTTCCTTCATTTGGCCGAATGTCATCTCCCCCTCCCCCAAAATTTTCTTCATTTAGTTGTTATTTCAACTTGTTTTCATGTTATTCCACTTCAACTTCATCATTTTCCTTCTCCTCCTAATTTCCTCAAATTCCCATAAGAACCCTAAGTTTAAGAATCAAGGATTTAAGGGAAATTAAAGTAAAATTGCATGAAATTACTTCCTAACTTAATCAAGTAAGCTTAAAACATCTAAATCAAACATTAAATTCAAACTTTTCATGCTTACCAATTGATTTTCTTCTAATTTCTCTTCTCTCTCAAGGTTAGCCAAATTCCCTCTCTCAAGTCCTTCTTCTTTCACTTGATTCTTCCTTAAATTAGTGTTTTATAAGTTGAATTTTGTAAATTTACAAGGTTATTCTCTCACTTTTCTTATTTTTGATTTTTATGTTTTTCCCTTACTTTTCTATCTTTTTCTCTTGCATTTTCTTTTCTCATTCTACTTCTACCCAGTTGGCAACATATAAAAGGAAGGGAGAGCTGATTTGTTTTATTTTTAATGGCAAATAACCATTTTGCCCTTAATGAGTCCTTTTGCTTCTATTTGAAGGCCTTTATTTTTTTCGTTAGAACTCCTAAGCTCTGTTTATCCTAAAATTTTAACCAGATTTTATTTGATATATTTTAAGATTCCTCTTAAAATTTCAGCTCAATCTGGTGTTCGGATTGAAAATTACGCCCAATAACATAAAACTTGTGAAATTGTGATTTTTCATCAAATTTCTGCATTTATCCAAAAATTCCAAAATTTTAACCCAAGCTAAGACATCATATTATAAGGATCTACACAAATTTTTAGAATTTTTTAATAACCCGATCGATAGTTACAAATTTGTTTTTACATAAAACTAGTCGATTTATGATTTTTCACCCAAAGGGTTTACAGGATCCCATCATGATATTTACACTTCTCAATTGAATTGTATGACTTAAGGGAATGGTGACTTTATGAGATCTAGTGGAGCTGGGATAATATGTCCAATGTTTAATAGATGTTAGTAAATATTTTTTAGTGGTAAATGTATGTTGATATTTGACACTAGCGTTTGAGTAGCTGATGATACAATGAGATTCGATTGAACAAGATTCCCAATTTGATAGCCATTTCTCAATTCATTTCCATCATGACTTCAGAATTCATGGTTGGACCTTTTATTTTACCTCCTTTGATGGTTTGTTCTATCCTTTTGGCAACAATCACTAGGTTAGTAAAGTGTTGAGCTGCACTTCCAATCAAGAACTCAAAGTAGGGCATCTTAGAAGTGTTGGTAAATAAGCTATTCATCTTCTTTTCTAGCTACTTTTGGATTTCCATGTTGTCTAGCCTCATATATCAGCTTAATGTAGCTCCACCCAAGCTATCTTGAAAGAAGTGCATTGATAGCTTTTCATCATGCACAACTTATACCCTCTTGTTATAATAGGACTTGAGGTGAGTGGTAGGGCAATGAGTTCCAATGTACGTTATAAGCTCAGGTATACAAAACTTCTTTGGTACAACCACATTCAGAAATAGACACACCTTGGTGGCTTGAATATGATCATACAAGTCAACATTTTTTATAGTCCTTACTCTTGCTTCTAACACTATTATCTTATCATGATCAATATCATTATTTTGTAGGATTCATTGGCGAATGCATCCACAACTACTAGGGCCGGTGCATGTATTTTTTACTGCATAAATATTGTATTACACTAGGGTTTTGGAGTCTGTCTTCCCATCCTTTCTTCAATCTAAATTGTTGCCTGGGTTTAAACAAAAGTCATGGGCCGATTAGATGAGCCTTCACTAGAGATTTTTTTTTTTTTTGCATTTTCTCGACCAAGTTAGCAATGCTGGCCATATTAATTTTCAGGGAGTCTAACTCCTCTTAGAAGTGGGAATCACGGTGAGTGTGTTCTTCATCTTTCATGTTCATTTGTTGAAGTCGAGTGTTGTAAACTCTATGGATTCAAGCTTTTTAGGGACCTATATTTCAACTTGTATATGCACTCATGACATTTAAGAACCTAAAGCATGAATGCATGAATGCTTATGGATGCAAGTGTATGTACACATACATTGAATGTGGATGAACCTTGTTTAAAAAGCCAATCCATGACTTTTTTGTTAAATACAGGCAAAAATCTATAGTCTAATGAATCTAAAAATATCTTTCCTAAGTCCTCATCTCAGTTAAATCTCATACACATTGGAGAGTACAAAACAAAAAGGTGGGTCTAATCCCCTTTTATTTTTTTTTAAATGACAAAATGGTTCTTATGTGTAATAATTTCCTGGTCTTAGTCCTTGGGCAATTCCCCATAGCTAGTTACATCTTACATTATTGCTTGTATTTAGAAAATAGTCATGGTCTTAGCTTATAAAATCCTATAGAGTTCAAGATTATTGATCAAGTCTATCTTAGTGCAAAATAAGTTATTAGGGAGTCAAAATCCTAAGGGCAAGTCCTAGCCATTACATGAGGGGTAAACTTACTAATTGGTCTCTCAAGGGTCTATGGTCTAACTAGTGACCAACTTTCTTGAAGGCATCATAGAGGTTTAAAAGGAATGGTTGGAGCACAATATGATCACCATTACTAAATAAACACTCAACTTATAATTGGATGTTTCACAAATCGCCCGACTAAAAGTCATGAGGCAAACTGCTACTCCCTAATTAACCTAGAATTGAGTTTATTTGAAAATTAAAATGCATAAAGGCATTAATCCATATCCGATATACTTATTCATTGGTTTATATAAGGTTCAAGAGAGTTCTCCCTTTGTAAGGAAGTCTTTATCTTATTAGGTTAAATCCTAATCGTTATAGGGCCCAAATTTTAGCATAACATTTATTTCCTTCTTTGTATCTTTAATACATGAGGATATACTTTATAAAATAATTTATACCCTCAAATAATAAAGTCTACAACTAATTCTTTTCAGTTAATTCTTAAGATCAATAACCTAGATCCACCACAACTATTAATCTCAGTTGCTTCATAAATTTATATACCACAACTCTGGTTTTGATAGCAAACTTAGCAATAGATTGTTTACAATAATAACTTAGAATCCGCTCTAACAATTAAAATAAACAACCATAGGAAATAAACATAAGAAAACAAACATGTTAATCATATAAACTGAAAAGAAAAAGTAAAATAAATCTCACAGTTCTTGAAATCCAAAGGTTTCTGTGTCCTTGCAACCAAGAAAAATAGTTTAGCCTTGCATGTTTATTGAAAAACTAATCAAAAGGAAAGAAAACTATATGATTTCGGATTTTTGGAGGAAGGGGTGATTTTTCTTCTCTTTTCTGGCCACCCCCCTTTCCTTTCTTTCTTTCTTTTTATTTGATAGGAAACCCTAATTTCCTTTTCCTACAAAATAGTTCTTTTCTAAGTAAACAATTTACATTTAAGTATTTTAATAACTATTTTCCTATAAAATGAAAGATAGCCTTGCATAAAATCTTTAAGCTTTGACTTTGGACTTAGAGGAGCTAAATTGCCGAAATAAAGACTTGGATGTCGGTTTTGATGCTTTGAGAAGTACTTTGGATTTGTTTCTTCCTAAAACTTGTCTGCTGACAGAATTCATGTGTCATCTTAGAAAAATCATATCTCTCTCATATGAACTTTTTTTTGCTGAATTTTGGTAGGCTGATAAGTCTTTGAGTTAGGAATTCAAAAGAATTGAGTTTGCATCAAATAGACCTCTCTTGCTTAAGGTATTCAAGTTGGAATGGTTGAAGATCATCATTGACAGAATATGAGATTTTTCTTTGAAGGCTACGATTTCCATGCTCTTTCTCTTTTTATATTTCTTGCCATATACGTATAGAAAGGTATGGATGTTATTTTCTAATGCCACTAGAATCACTTCATTTCGACCTTTAGAGCTCAATCTCTGCACAAAACATTGATCGAAGGTCAAATTTGTCAATTATCTCCAATTTACTTCTTTTTGAATCTTACATCCAAAAGTGTCTTTAAAACATAAAATAAAGAATATCAAAACATTTTATATATAAAACATAGGCAAAATACTATGTATATATGGGTAAAACTATCGAATAATATGATTGTATCAAATATACTATAATATTCAAACATGCTTCGTATTATCATACAATGCATGCCATTATGTTACTATATAAAAAAAACCAAACAAAATTATAATTAGAAAATTTCTTTTCCAAATTTTCTGATTATGGACAAAGCTTGTGTTATTTAGCACATATATTATTCAGAATTGAGAAGACACATTTCCATAATTTTTTTTATTTTTTTTTTCAAATGAGGAGCTTAAAGGAAAGCATGCAAGGTTACCTAGATTTGATCATTATACTTTCCCAAAGTATTTTTATTGGAGTCTCCTATTCTTTTTTATACCGATTGAGTTTCTCTCTTCTTTATTTTAATGTTGTTAGTTCGTATACATATATGATACATTTCTATTAGAGTAAGTTTTCCATTTCTAAAATTATATAATTAAAGAAATAATAAATATTTTAAAAATTGATATAACAAAAAATAAACATGTAAAAAATAATTCATTTAAATTAATAAGGTTTGTTTAGTTATTTTTTCTTAATCAATTTATTTTTTTAATTATTTAATTTTCACCTTAAATGGAAAAAAAATAGAAGACTTATTTTGGATCCTAAAAAAATAAAATTGTGTCAAACATTAAGCTTGGTACTTTGATTGAAAGATGTCATGTAAAGGTATTAACTAAGAACAATATGATTAAGGGACCTTTACCAAAAAAGAAGAAGAAGAAGAAGAGTAAAATGACTTAATCAATATAAATAAAGACTCCAGTAAAAAAAACCAATAAATCATAAAGAAATTAAAATAATAATGAATTATAATAAATAATACAAAAAATGATAATATTAAAAAAATATATATTGTTATTATTATTATCAATTTTTGTATTATTTATTATTTAAAACAAGATACTAAATAGGGGATGTCTTCATCAATCCGACCAACATCATCAAACGAAGACTAGGGAGATCTCAAGAAATACACAATTGGCAAATAATCCACTTTAAAAATCTGATGTTAACTTTCATAAGCTCTTAACTTCCGTCTGATGATGCAATATTGAGGTTGATTTTTAGTGAGACCTACCCTAACATATCGTCTCCAAATCCATTAAACAAACTTTTCATACGCATCTTTTTACACATTAATTTTATTTTTTAAAAATCAACTCTGAAATATCAACAAATACAAACTTATATTTAATTATTTGAGCCAATACATAAATGATATTTATAATAGTATTTCTTAAATGACATGACATAAATGTTTGTTGTTGAAATGATATTAATATTAGAAAGGAAGAATCTAGTAATTGTTTTTTTTTAATACCCAACAATGGTACATAATTTATTAAAATTAAGATAGCATTTGTTATGCATAAAATATTTTATAGATGGATTATATTTAAAAATAAAATGGTTTTTTGTAATTATATATATAACAAATTTTATGATTTTCAGTAAGTTATAATGTTAAGATATATTAGTACTGAAATAATAATGATGTGTTTGTGATAATAAGACTATGGTGATTATAATATTATTGATAATAAATGTGATAATAATGGTAATAGAGTAGTAGCGATGGTGGAGTTCATGGTTGTAGAATAGTAATGGTGGTGTGGTAAAGTAGTGGCGATAACGAAAATGATGTTAGTGGTTGAAATCATTTGATGATATTATAAGTTAATAATTTTTCATAAAATGTTTTACAAAATCTTAAGAGTGAAAATTTTTTTTTAATAAATAAACTAATTTTATAAGTTGATCATGTAATATTTTACATTACTAATTTTCTCATCAAATATTTTACTTAAAACAAATTCCTACTAAATTATAAGAACAAAACAGCTTATCTAACATTATATTCTCTAAACAATTTAAATGTTTCAATATTAATATTGTGACCCTCTTCCTATTCATTATGAATGAGAACAATATAATAATCATTTGCTTTATCAAACAAAATCATTTAACTTGCTATTGAAAACAATAGAGTATTTTTTATAGGATTCATTTATCATTATTATATTGAATGGATATAAATTAGTCTATAAAACATTCTAGTAGTATAATGAAATGACTAATTTACCCTTAAAAACATTAAAAAAACATTCATGGGCTTTTTTGTATTTTTATTGTTTTTTAAAAATATAGTTAAATGATTAAATTACCCTTGAAATCAAAATTTCTTTAACTTGCATCAAGGGGTATTTTCATCTTTTTTTTATTAGGTCTATTTAGGGATGATTTAGTAATTTAATAAATATAAATATTATTTTAAAAAGGTAGCTGACATATGGGTGGTGGTCATGCTCTTTGAGCGGCCGTGCAACATTTCCAGTTAGCCAAACACCAGCTTTCAGGGTGGCGTTGGAATGGCCTCAGTGACCCCTTTATATCTAGGCATAACATGTAGTCAAAAGACCTTCGGTTTGGCGTCAACTGTCTTTTATTTTCCCCCATTCTTTTCTCTCTCATCCTCAATATTCACATGTGGTTTCCAATTTTTCAAAGCATTCCTTTAATTTGTTTTTCTTTTAGATTTGATTTATATTCTTTTGATTATTATTTGTTTTATTCAAAATAATTTATAAAATTATAATTTTCTTTAATTTCATCCTTTAAAATTTTCATATGTTAGATTTGATCCCCATTCTTTTGATTGATATTTTTTTATTTGAGATGATTTTTAAAATTATTTTTTTACGATTTCATCCTCCTCTAGTTTTTATTTTTCTATCAGATTTGATTTTTATTCTTTTGATTATTATTATTTTTTTTACTTTGGAAAAAAATTTTAATTGATATTTTTTTTGATTTCATCCTTAAACATTAAATTGGTTAAGAATTGAGATTCTTGATTAAGTTAGGGTCTAAGATTTAATGAGTTGCGAGTTTGAGATATTAAACTAGGTTTAGAACATTTGCCTAGGTTTGCTTGTTTTTTTTCCCTCTTCTTAAACTCATATATTTTTAGTTTTATCCTTTAATATTTATTTAATTAGAAATTGGTCTTCATTATTTTTTTATTTGCTTTATGTAGGATTTTTTACTGATTTTAAAAATAACCTAAGTTGTATTAGATCTTTTTATATGTTGTTCTTTGTTAAATTTACTTTTTTTTTTAAAGAAATTTTGTTTTAGAATTAAATTAAACTAATTAGTTAGTTATAAGCATAAGATGCTAATGATATTTTGTTTGGTTTATTTTCTGGGTTGTTGTTTTAGTAGCAGGTGTGATCTTTTTTTGTGTTATTATGCAGCCTTTTATAGTGGCGTTAAAACCGTTACGGTGAACTTTTTTTTATAGTGGAGCAGTATCTATGACAGAGTAATGGTGAGTTCCCAACAAGTTTTTTTTTTCATCCCGAGAATGATATTGATTACATATTTTTATAATTGTTTTTATTTTTATCTTATATTAATAAAATAATTATATTTATTAAATTTAATCAAGTCAATGATTTGAGTATTAGAATTTGTTTTTAAATACTAACATAAACATTTGTTTTCTTTAACAGGAGGAACCCGACCCACGGCCACATGTGAACGTGTGTATGACTTGAATTGTGTATCTTCTATCTCTATCTCGGACGAAAATTGCCTAACAAATAAGTAGCCTTTTAAGCAGAAAGAAGCAATTAATGGTCCCCACGACATTCAATTAATCCAATTTATTGAAAACAGAAGATCATATCCTAATCCCTAAATCCATGGACTCAAATCCACCTATTTAGCACCTAATTATGCTAATAGTAATAAATAAATAAATAAATAAATAAATATAGCCATTCACCTACCCAACCTAATGGAACCAAAATCCACCTATTTAATACCTGAATAAATGCTACTACAATCCATTATCCACCCATCCGTATAAGTTATAACGCAATAACGGTAGTAATAATTAGGAAAAACCTCGATTTAGCCATAGATTTACATATTTGTTTTCAATTAAATCCTAAATCTATAAAGTTTGCCTGTTAGGTCCCACACATTTTTTTTAAAAAAAAATCCTCAATCAAGTGTTTTTGTTACTAGTAATCAATATGTTTCTCTTTTATATATATATATATATATATATATATTAAATTGATGCTATTTTAGTGCATAAACAAGCACGATAGCTCATAAATGTTAATGTTGATTAACTTTTTTATTAAATTCACATGGTTTTAGCATATAAAATTTGCAAATTAGACTTAGACTAGTAGTGAAAATGAAATTAATAAAAGAAAATAAGTTTGGAAACTAATTGATATAAACCTGTTTGAAGTGTGATTGCGGTTGTTTTTTAAAGTGCTTTTTGTGCTGAAATATATTAAAATAATATTTTATTATTTTTAAAAAATTATTTTTAAGATTAGTGCATTAAAATGATTTAAAATACATATAAAAAATAATTTTTAATAAAAAAAATTAAAATTTTAAAAATACAGTTATAACCCCGCCTCACAAAATTTATAGACTTGAGAAGTAAATGAGAATGAGCAAGTAAGTTTGTGACTAAATTTGAGGTTATCTCTGATAATCCACCAAGTCATCCTCGTAACCCTTTTTTCTGCAACGAATATTATTTTTCCTCGTGTCACGGCGAGGATCAAAGTCACCCCTTCTGTCCCTTCTACTCTCCACTTCCCCTTTACCTAAAAATAAACCCTCCGAAACTTCACTCCTTACCAGAACCTTAATCACTACTACTGCTCCTCTCTGGGTTTCTCTGATAAAACTCAAAAGCAAAAAGGATAATGAAGAGATTGAGGAGTTACTACATGCACTTACGCCACCACCAAAACATGGAAAGAAAATGGATCTTTCCATTAGCAATTGGCTCTCTAGTTTCTCTCTTCCTTCTCTTCCTTACAACAATTACTACCTCTGACGGCATCTCTGTGTTCCCTTTCCACCGTTCTTTCTCGTCTCTCAGCTCTAAATTTGTTGAAACAAAGATCCACCCACTACCCATTTCGAATCTTCCTCCACCCCCTCGATTTGCCTACGTAATATCCGGTTCTGCTGGTGATGCCAACATGTTGAAGAGGACTTTACAGGCTCTTTACCATCCCAACAACCAATATGTTGTTCATTTGGACAGGGAATCCTCGACTCAGGAGAGATTAGATCTAAGCAATTTTGTTAAACACCATCCTGTTTTTCTCAGGTTCGGTAATGTAAGAATGATCAGTAAAGCTAATCTTGTTACTTATAGAGGACCCACTATGGTTGCTAATACATTACATGCTGCTGCTATCTTGTTGAGAGAAGGTGGAGATTGGGATTGGTTTATTAATCTTAGTGCATCTGATTATCCACTTGTTACACAGGATGGTAAGCTTAGTGGCTCTGATTTTCTTTTTTTAGGTGGGATTTTTTTCTTTTTCAAGTTTGGATGATTTTGATGTTGGTTTTTGTTTTTCTTGGTAGATCTGTTGCATACATTTTCATATCTGCCACGGGATCTTAATTTTATTGATCATACAAGTGACATTGGATGGAAAGAGTTAGTATAGTTTCGTTCTTGTTGTTTTTGTGATTTTTTAGTCATGGGGATTATTAATTGGTTTTTGATGATTCTTTATAGGTTTCAAAGGGCGAAGCCAATAATTATAGATCCCGGGTTGTATATGACAAAGAAAGCTGATGTTTTTTGGATTACACAGAGGAGGAGTGTCCCAACAGCATTTAAATTATTTACAGGTACATAATTTCTTAATCTTGAATTTAAAGTATGTCACTTTCTACCTGCTTTGTTAAACTTCCTCTCTTGGATTCTTTAGATGTGGCAAGTGCAAGTTCCATGGTTGATCTCTGTCTTCAGAACATGATTCAAGATTACCCTTTTCTTTTACTGCTTTTTCCACCAGTATTTGGAACGATTTAGTTAGAAACACTGTGTCGTATGATTAGAACACTCCTAAGAACGAGCATGTTCTAAATGCCAGGATTTGACATGCAATTGCTTACTAATGGATCAATAACTGTAAAAAGATGACCTGCTTGCAATCAGCTTTATATCAAAATTGACATAACTAGAAATCCTTCAGTACACCCCTTGTTCAATAACAAGAAGTCCACAGGCACAGGGTATATACATGTCAAGCAATCTGAGAGCAGTTGTGCCTCTTCTTCCTAGCAGTTTCATTTATAGATTCTGATATAATTTTGTAGCCTTGGTTTATGTGGTATTGACAGTTGTATTACTGCAAGAGAGGTCAAGAAGATACTATATGTTCAGCCTTGGTATTGCAGTTACGGATACTTGTGAAGTGTTTTAATACCTGTTGGCTTAATTTTTGTGTAGTCAGGTTAAAGAAATCTAAATTAGGATCCATGAGGAGGATCCTGGATTTATTGAACCCTCCAGCAAAATCCCTGGTTTTTGGATTTATGTTATCCTGAAATTATTCTTTGGATTCTGTTAAAATTTAGCTGCATTTGAAATCAGTTTGTTGGTTGGAACTTGAGATGGAACACGGGCTGCCTGATCAGTAATTTGTGTTTTTTTTTTTTGGATTTCCTTGGACCCAAAGTATTTCGATTGAAATGTTTTCCGAAAAGTGTTCATATTTTATCTAAGCGGTATAGAGATATGACCTAGATTCAGCTTCAGTTGCTCAAGACAATTTAGTTAGTAGCTGGAGGAGCTTTTGCCTGACCAGCTGTGCCTATTCCACTTTTTTTAGCTGGAGCAACTTCTGGTTTTACAGGCATAGGCTTCTAGGGATCTTTCTATTTTTAAGCACAGAGGGAAACAGGGGTGTGGCTATAAAGATGCTATTTATTGATGGAGTAAGGGAAGAGAAGGGTAGGCATAGGCATTTAGAAAGATTGACTACTCTTCTTTAGGTTAGGCCATCTTCGGCTATCTATATTATAGAGCACAAGTAAGGAAGACCTGGAATGTTTTGATATTACTAATTTTCAACTGGTATTTCATGGCACAAAGAAATAATGATACTGGTATCTGTAGTGCCTTAGCAAATGGAAGCACTTGTAGCGAGCCGAGGTCAAGTAGTTGCAAAACAATATGTAACTGTCTTTTAAATGTTTGTTTTACATGAGTGAGAGCACAAGTTGCAGTCTTAAGTTCAGTATTTTATTTATTTATTTATTTATTTATTATCATTGTAATAGAACAGCTCTCTTCTTCATCTTGTATATTATTCTGATAGCCTACAGGAGTACTGCTGAGATCTTTTTTTCCTTTGTCAGAAGATGGAAATAATATGTGGAAATATAGACCACAGGGTTGTACACCACGATTACGACCCCAGTTTAGTTCTACGATGTTGGACCATGCCCTAATACTAAACAGAACCTAGCTATTGTTGACCCTGAGTTATGTAACACACTACATTCAATATTTGATGCACAGCAAACCGTTGTTTGATTTCTTGGGGCGCCAGAGTGTGCAAGTATTTTTCATCTAGCGTCTGTCTTCTATATCACAACTGAATTGCTCATGTGATGGTTTAAGTTTGCACATGATTCCCTTTATTGAATTTAATGTCAGCATGATAGTAATTGCTTAGATGGGCCCCGTTATAATTGAGTTTCTGCTTTCTGCTTTAGGTTCTGCCTGGATGGCACTATCTCGACCTTTTATTGATTACACCATATGGGGATGGGATAATATACCTCGAACTGTACTCATGTACTATGCCAACTTTATATCTTCCCCAGAAGGTTACTTCCACACTGTCATTTGCAATTCTCCACAATTTCTCAATACCACTGTGAATAGCGATCTGCATTTCATATCTTGGGACAACCCACCTAAGCAGCATCCACACCACCTCAACCTTGCTGACATGCAAAGGATGATTGAGAGCAATGCTCCATTTGCCAGAAAGTTCCCCCATGAAGATCCAGTGCTTGACAAAATTGATTCTGAGCTCTTGTCTCGTGGTCCAGGCATGTTTACTCCTGGTGGTTGGTGCATAGGAAGTAGGGAGAATGGAACTGATCCATGCTCTGCTATTGGTAATACAACTGTCCTGAGACCTGGCCCTGGAGCTAAAAGGTTGCAGTCATTGATCAGCTCTCTGCTATCAAATGAAAATTTCCAACCAAGGCAGTGCAAGTAACGTATATGTAAAGCAAAGATATATTTGTGATACCATGGGGTTACTTTCTTGGGAAGAGCGGAGACTCTGATTCAGGTAAGTAATATGTATTGCCTCTAGCAGTATGAAAGAAATGCGGAGGGTATACTCAGTCTCTCTTATAGAATGATATTGGCAGAATGAATTGCGTGGAGGATATGTCAATTATAGAGCTGGGATTACTTTAACACAGTAGTATCATGGTATAGATGACGACTCATCCTTGTGACCAGGCAGCCCAATTTTCTTGTTCTTTACCCTTTCTTAACATCTGTATTTTCCATGATTGAATCACTCATTATCTTTATATCTTGTGCTGGATTGATGATGAGATCGAAGCACATTTGTCAAAAATAATGTTAGAAAAGAGGAGGGAGAATTCCATTTTATTGTATGATTCCTTGTATCAAACTGCGTTGCGTGTAACGGCTACAATTTGGTGCATATCGGGAAAGAAAACTCTTGAAATCGTTTGTTGCCTTCTTCACTGATTCATTTTCAACAATGTCCAGGCATTTTTTTTGAATTAAATGTGTACTCATTGGAAATTAATGCAATAAAAAGTGACATTCAATCCCTCATTGTCAATCTTTCTTTCTTCACTGATAACATTGAAAGAATAAGAGTCGATCCACTCATATTGGAAGGATTGAATATTATAAATGCGAAAGGACGGGAGGGATCCCTCCAATTCTTTCTTTCTTTAAATCTTTATCCTTCTTTCAATCCCTCGTTGTCAATCTCTCCCCATTTATCCATCATTCGCTCCTTTTCTAGTGCCAAACAAAACCTAAAAAAATAAAAAATATTGTGGTGTCCGTTTGATATTATAATATATAGTATTTTTAAAAAATATTTTTTAATTAAAAATATATTAAAATAATAATTTTTTATTTTTAATATTATCACATTAATCCCATAATAAAACACTTAAAAATATCAATTTCAAGTAGAAAAGCACTTTAAAAATTAAAAAAAAAAAAAACACAAACAATGTTTCTCTTTTCTAGGTGCAACTAGCTATTTTACTTTGTTTCAAAAGCTTTTCTCCTCGATGAAGTTATGCTTTTGTGTTTTTTTTTTTTTTTTTTTTTAATGTTCTCTTACTTGGTACATATTTATGATTATTTTAAAAAGTCTAAATAATAAAAAAAATACATATCTCTTTAACTATAAATTTAAATAATTACAATTCTTAATACAGCAAGATAAGAATTCTATCATCATACATTCTAATGGTAATGAGTTATTTATATACCTTATTATTCTATTATGTATCTTAATAATGCATAAGAATTAAAATATCCAATAGAGAGTAAATTTAATTTATTAAGAAAATATACACCCAATTCACACAAATATGGCATGTCAATACTATACATAAATATGCAATTAAGTAATGCTTCAATAATACAATATTTATTTGATAAATAAATATGTATAAAATCATGATGAATAGAAATCATAAAATTACTTACCATTTAACTATAAGACAAGGGGTCTATTAATGTGTATATAACATATTTAGTGGCCCCTAGAAAACTTTTTAAGCAGGGCAATTTGATTTTTGATAAATTAGAATATTAATTAACAAGCCAAGGTGTCTACGTGGATGAATGTGATATATGTTTTGACATCTTTTTACTTGTTTTTTTTAAATCCAAAAACAAATAGCAAAAAACAACAAAAATATATTTTTGATGCATTGCGTTGTTTTGGTATTTTCAATATCTTTTCAAGAAAATAAAAAATTAAAAAATCTACTTTCAACGCATTTGATTTTTAACATGCTCATTTCAAAATCATTGATCAAGTTTATTGAGTTAATATTAATGTTGTTTTTTTTCAAAAATATAAAAATACAAAAAAAATAATAAGAAAATTCGAAAACAAAAATATTTGGACATGGGGACCAAAAGTGCAAAAAGAAAAAAAAGAAAAGAAAAATGAGAGACCAATTTTTTTTTACTTGCTCGGGTACCAAGCAATTTGGAGGAAAATGACAAGTTTGTTTTGCTTATAAATAATAGATGGTTGTACCACACATAAAAAAAGGAGAATTTTGGGAGAAATTAGTTAGAAAAAAAGAACACACACGTACTCTCTCTCCCATAAAAAACAAAACACTAAAAATACTCACCCAAAGAAAAAAGACCCTAAAAAAATATGACCCTACTACAAGCTCACAGTCTCCAGACGTATCCATTCATAAAAATAAATATAAAAGATAGAGCCTCCTCTCTTAACACATAACCTCTCTCATAGAAATTAAAAATCATTCTTCCTTATCTACTAGCCTTGTATCCTTCTCCATTAGTGACCTGAGCCACAATCCATCACACTTTCCTAAAGTAGAAAAACCATTTTTCACAAGCTCTAGTTTTGACTGCCAAAACCAGAAGCCATCACCCATCATCATAAGTGGCACTACCACTAGCCAACCTCACTTCCAAACCCATCAATTGGCTAATAAAACATCAACCCTTTTAACCCATAACTTTCTTCTCTCGATCAACATAACCCCTTTTCCACCCACAAACCGCCATGAGATCCAGTCACTATTAATAAAACTAAGTTGAGTTTTTGTTTTCTAAAAAAAAGACCATGATGGCCTTCATCCTTTCCCCCTTCTATTGCTAATGATGACAATGATAGCCCACTTATCGACAGCTTGTGACTCTCAAGCTCCTCCATTAAACCCATTTCTCTCCCAGCAACCCACAACCATCGTGAGCTATGCCACACAACCGTGATCAACCATCCAAACCACCTATCTATGATATAGCTGTGATAGTCCTCTCTCTCTTTTCAAGTACATACACAAACTCATTAAGCTTATGACCTCAACTCCCCTCTCACCAATAACGAATCGAGAGGAAGAAGAAAATAAAGCCGACTGTGTTGTGTATTTTTGTTTTTTTACAGGACAAAATGAGAGTCACCGCCGACACAAGGAGTAAGAAGACATGAAACCTCTCCAGATCCACCCATTCTTTTGGTTTTGTCTACGACGGCGGCACGTGGAGACCACACATCGTCATTGTTCTTATGCTTTCAACCTTGATTTTAGTATACCCTAGACACATCAAACACATTGAAAGGTCAATCCATAACCTCAAATCATTTTTTGGATAAATTGATAAAATGTGGTGAATTTTAGGACAATCTCATTATTGTGTATAAATTTTGGACTATTTGAACATTTTTTGATTTGAATTGGTGTCTGTTTTTTAATTTGCTAATTTGTGTTGTATTGTGCATTTTATTTTTAACGATGAGATCGGTCGGTATTTAAACATTAAATATTGATTGAATTCATGTTAATTTGAGTATTGATTATTTATTCATCGATTATGTTCGGTTTGGTGTTGAGTCATTTGAGTTAGTATGTGATTTGAACGAAGTTCGTGAAATTAATAAGATTTATGTAGATTTTTTAATGTTGCTTGGTTTTGAGTTGATGATCGATAATTCATCTTGAGTTGATATCATGTTTAAATAAATTGATGAAAACACTTTATCTGCATTTTTCCAAACATGGCCTTGGTCTAGTTTTGATAAACTTTTAAATTTTTGGAAGATCATCTTACTATTAGTTGCGAGTTCCCTACATTTTTAGAATTGTGACCTACACACGAGGTGCTTTTTCAGTATTAAATAAACCAGTTTCCTTCCACAAAAACAACAATAAAAATCTTTCTTTCATAAATACAAATTTTATTTTAAATTGCGTATGGCCAAAGCTCTCAAAAATAAAAAATAAAATCATATTTGCATAAATAATAAAAATAAAAATATCAAGGCATGATTTTGTATCTTTAAAAACAAAAAAAATTAATTATTTTTTTATATTCTTACATACACTTTTGGATTTAATAATCAGTTTATTAAATCCATGAGAACTTGGTTTACATTTCAAACACACCAAAAAAATTATTTTTTTAATATACGAGATTATGAACTTATACGTAAGATATATTCCTGATATTAAATAAAAAGAAATTTTATTTTATTTTATTTATTTTATTTGACATTAGAATAGTTAGGTTTTAACCTGATAAGATAAGGACCTTCTTACTGAAGATGATTTTTCTTAAACCTGAGACAAACTAATGATTAGAAAACACAACATCATTTTAGTTTATCAAACAAATAAACATCGCAGCTTACCTTAGGTAAGGTGTACTAGGGGTGATACATCCTCTCTATACACAACCAGTCCCTTTATCTAGATTCTGAGACCAGTTAGAGTTTCTAGTAACCAAAATATTAGGTGGCGACTTCATCTTTTTTTTTTACTGATAAGAAATAAGAATTCTTTGTTCTTTTCCCATCACACCTAGAGTCGGTTTGAGACTAGGCCTAGGTTCAAGCTAGACCACAGTCTGAAATTCCTAGGAGTTAGTTTGGAACTTGGTCCAAAGCACTTGATTTTCAAGTTGACATCAATGTCTAGGTTTAGGGCATCAAGGTTTGGATTAGGACCTAGTATGGATGCTCGAGGTACAGTCGAGTCCAAGGCACCTTGAGAGTTAGTTTGGAACAAGGTCCAAAGCTTATGGCGTTTAGCCAAGACCTAATTGGAGCACTTAATATTTGGGCCAAGACTAGAGTTTATATAAGGGCAAGGTTTGGGACTTCCAGAAGTTAGGCTAAAACGAAGATGAGACCAAGTTTGGGTTACCTGATGTTAGGCTAGAGCAGATTATAAGGAGCTTGGGAATTATGAAGCACAAGGTTTGAGCCAAGATCGGTCCGGAACATCCAGGATTTGGGACATGACCAGGGTTGAAGTGCTCGGGGTATAAACTAGGATAGGGTTGGGGGCGTATAGGGTCGAGTTCAAGTGTTAAGCTCATAACCCCAAAGACTAAGTTAAGATCAAATATGAGCATTGAAGTGTTGGGTTGAGGTTAATTAGATCCAAAGCACCTAAGTTTTGAGTCTAGATTGTCCAAAGACTAGTCTTAATAACTTAAGTATTCAATTCAATCCAAGTGCATTTTTTTTAAAAGGCCAATCAAACAAGTTTTCATTTAAAAAAAACAAAAAAATAGAATTGATATTAAATTGCCTTTAATTATTTTGACAAAGTGTAATTTGTATTAAAAAATAAAATAATTATTTTTACTCCCCTAAAAACCAAGCATGTATCATGCATTTTTTTTAATAATTTACTAATGACTTAATAATTAAATTTTATCAATTTATTCTTTAAATTCATTTAAGAAGTGTGTGTAATGTATACAAAAAAAAAATATAAGAAAAACAAATCATAATAAAGGGTTAAGCAAAGAAAATAAAAAAATGGAAGAATAGGTACTTATTATATTTAGATGTATTAAATAGAAATTAATTTAATACTTTTATAATTTCTTAAATTTTGAAGAAAAAATACCATACAACTTTTTTAAAACTATCTCAAAATATAATATTGAAAACATATAAAATTGAGTTTGGAAATTCACATTTTCAAGTTCATTACTTAAAAGGAAGTTTGTAAATTTTTGTGTAACCATCCATTATAAATTCCATAATTTTCTACTTTAGAATAAGAAGCTTGGAAGCTAAACATCCATGGTTAGTTTCAATAATATTTCAACAATCTTAGTTAATTTGGAAACTAAACGTCCATGGTTAATGTTATAACCTGTTTTTGGGTTATTTCTCACATTTTTATCTTTTTTTGCTTTTAAAATAAAAAATAAATAATAATGACAAGAAGACTGATGATTTGATAAAAGCAAGTTGAGGAGGATTTCAAATATAGAGAAAGATCAAGCTACAATTTTGAATGAATTAAGAGTTTAATTATGTCTCATTATACCCAAGACTAGAAAGACAATGCATATTTAAAATCAAATTAAATTATTATTGGATAAATCTACATAAAAATTAAGCCTAGAGACAATTAGATTTTTAATAGATCAATTTGATTTAATTATGGGCTAACTTAAAAGTTTAATTATGTTTAAAAGTTAATTTGGGTCAAATTAAATGATTTAACTAAGTGTAAGGACTTAATTATACTTTAAATGGGCCAAATTAATTTTATTAAGGACTTGATTGGTGAAAATTTAAGTTTGGGAGCCCAATTTGGGCTTAATTGAGAAGATTAAAAGTTCAGGGGACCAAAAATAATTTTTACCAAGTCAATTAATTGAAATCAAGGATAAAGTTGCAAGAAAATCAAAGTTTTGAGGTTAATTAGATGTTAAATTGAAGAAATTAGCAGCCAAGGACTTTTTTGAAAAAGGCATCGAACTCTAAGAACTCAATTGATTGAAATCAAGGGTGAAATTGAAAAAAAATAAAAGTTAAATGGTCAATTGAGAGTCAATTTGCATAAATCCAAGACCAAGAACCACAATGAAAAGGGTGTTGAAATTCGAGGCTAATGTTGAAGTTTGGCAAGGGTAAAATTACATAAAATTAAAAGTTATAATCAGGGGTGCAATTAAAGGAATCAAAAGTAGAAGGACTAAATTGAACCTTGATCAAATTCCTAAATTAAAAGCCTAAAGCCTAAAAACATGCCATTCATGGGTGCAATTAAAGGAATCAAAAGCAGAATAACTAAATTGAACTTTGATCAAATTTCTAAATTAAAACCCTAAAGCCTAAAAACATTGTCGTTTTTATTCTTTCTAGCCAATTGACACCCCAACAATTGTGGTGCTGACATAAAGAGGATAACTCATGCAGCCTTAATTGTCAACAATTGAGATCTTTCCGAGCTGAATCAAGGGCTAAGATTTGTCCCTAATAAAGATAAAATACCCCCTTTCAACCCCCTATAAATAGAGGTGGATTCCAGACATTAAGTATTAAGAAATCGAAGGCAAAAGTTGGCGAAAAACCAGCCTTCTTCCTAATTTTTTTTGCCATTATTATTCTCTCTCTCTCTCTTTGTTGTGCCCTCAGCCACGACAACCTTGATGCCTCTCCACTAATAGCTCCGTTACGAGCCACCAACTCGACCACCATTAGGACACCCTTGTGTTAGGAATAACTATTGCAAGCTTCTTCCTCTCCACCACAAGTCTTTTTCTCCCTTTTGCTTTTGCATCGCTAGATCCTCCACTAACATCACTGCCAGCCTCATGTCGATATTCCAGCACGACCAACCATGACCACTACACTAGGTAGCCTACTCCCCTTCTTCTTTTTCTTATTCTACAGCTCACCCAACTCACCTAGCCACTGCATGTAAAACGATTCTACATGCAATGAAAATAATTAACATGGTTGTTAGGTCGGGCCAACGAGAAAGTAAGGAATCCTTACAAAATAAGGATTCTACATGTCGCACGTATGTGGCGTCGCAGCGAAAACATCCACCCTCGAATTCTATCTTATGTAAATGTGGGGAGACAAGGAATTCTTGTCTTTTATTAGTGGAAAATGGAATGGGAGTCGCCACCTAGTATTTTGGTCACTAGGAACCCTAACTGGTCTCAGAGATCGGGTACGGGGACTAATTGCGTAAAGGGAAGGTATTAGCACCCCAAATACACCCTACCTAAGGTAAGCTGCATTGTTTTATTGTCTGATAAAATCTAAGGTCTTGTCGTGTTTTCTAGTTGTTGGTCCGTCTATGGTTTAAGAAAAGTCCTTCTCGGTAAGGAGATCCTTATCTTATCGGGTAATTCTGACGTCGACAAAAGAATTTAATATCCAGAATACGTCTTACGTATAAGGTCATAACCCCTGATATTAAAAGAAAACAAAATAATTTTTTTTGGAATTTTTGAAATATTGGCCTAGTTCTCGTGACTTTAATAAACTGGTTATTAAAGCCAAAATGCATGCTAATACATATTTTTCAAAATTTTCTTTGATATATGAAAATACAATATGATTTTTTTATTTTTATTATTTTTGAAAGACTTGGCCGTATGCATGAAAACAAAAAATATATTTTTTTTTAATGTTTTGACGAAAACCATGTATTTTAATACCGGATTTGTATCTTTACAATATAAAAATACAAACCAATACTAAGCAAAATGAAGTAGAAAATTGTGCGGGAAAATCACAAAATTTTTTGAAGAAAATTTCCTTTTTTTGGGATTTTTTTGCTGGGCTGGACCTGGCCCAAAAGGAAACTGGGCCGAAATCAGCCCTAAAATAAAATGGAGCCTCCTTTCTACAGGGCTGGGCTGATGTTCCAGCCCGAAACAAACATGGACTGGTTAATGTGCATGAGCACAGTAACCCGTTAATTAATTAGCCGGTTACTGTGCACATGCACAGTAACCGGTTAATTATTTTCTTGCTTGCAGAACGTGCACAGTGCACGTTCTGCATGCAAGAAGATGAACAGTAAACGGAGATAAGGGGAAGAATTACCTGGGATGATGAGCTTGGAGAGATGAGCTGACGGTGATGGTGGTGACCGGTTGGGCGGTGGTGTTGCTGCGGTCGCTCTTCCTATTCTCTTCTATTTCTGCGTTGCTTCTTTTTCTGTCACCTTGCTTCTCTGCTTCTTCTTCCAAGTGGTGGTTCAAAGAGGAAGGTAGGCGGTGGTGCTGCTGCTGGGATGATGAGCTTGGATAGATGAGCTGGCGGTGATGCCGGTGACCCGTTGGGCGGTGGTGTTGCTGCGGTCGCTCTTCCTCTTCTCTGCTGTTTCTGCGTTGCATCTTCTCTCTTTGTTTCTTTTGTTCCCTCTGTCAACAATGTTCTTCCCTCTCTGCAGCGGCTTCGTGGAGGTGCTGGTGGTGGCGTCCTGGGGAGCTGATTCTGGCCGGTCGACGGTTATTCTTCCTCTTCTCTGCGTGTTTTTTCTGCTGTCTTTCCCTTCTCCGTTTCTGTCTCCCCCCCTGTTTTCTCCTCAGTACTGTCTCCTTCCCCCCTCTGTTTTTCTCTTTTTCGTTGTGCAGTGCTGGTGCGGTTGTGATGGAGAATGGCAGTGGCTGCTGGACGAAGAAGATGATGAGCTGACGATGGCGTTGGCAGTGCTGGTGCGGCTCTCTCCCCTCCTTTATTCTTTCCTCTGTCGTTCCCCTCTGGTTTTCCCTCTCGTTTCCTCTTTTGTTTTTTCTTTCAGTTCTCTTCTATCCTCCTTTCCCCCTTCTTTTCTCCCCTTTCTGCTCGGTCCTTCTTCTGGATTTTATAGCCAGAGGATGCGTGTGTTATGGCATGCATATGGTAATGGCCGCGCGAGACATGCTCCCCTGAAACAGCTCCGCTATCTCTGCAAAAAACGCTTCCCTGTCTCTTTATTTCCAGCCGTTTCTTTCCTTTTGAAGAAGACCATGAACAGTGCGCGCAATTCTTAATGAAACGGCGCCGTTTGCTAATTCAAAATGCATATTTCTGATTTGGTCCTTGGATTTTTTTGTAATTTTGTAATCAAACCCCTCGGAAAAATTGTAATTAGACCCCTTGATTTTAGCGCCTTTTCTGATTTAGTCCTTGGTTTGGATTGTTTCAATTAAGTCCTTAATTGACCACCAAACTTCAATAATTATACAATTAAGCACATGATTTGACTAAATCAACTCTTCAAAATTATAATTAGACCCCGGAACTTTAATTTCTTCCAATAAAAGCTTAAATTGACTTGAAAATCAATTTTTTCTTGTAATCAAACCCTCCATAAATTCAATTAAACCTTAGATAAAATTTAATTAAGTCCATAAACATCTGATTTTAGACTTTTCTTTCTCAACTTGAATTTTATTTGTCAACAGGGCTCTTATCAGTAAAAAATATACTGTTAAATTTCAACATTTTGCATTTTTGAACCTTCTCAACCAATTTTGTCCCTTTTTTTTTAGCGTTCCAGTCCTTTTCTCGCTCTTATTATTTTTGGGATTTCTTTTGAATATTTTTTGATATATTTTTTGTATTTTCTCATTTTCAATTTTTTTTTTGTGAGAACCCAAAAATGGGTAACAACACTATATGTAATTAAATATTTTCCTTATAAGAAACTATAAATCATATGGAAAACAATCATTTTCTGACTTTTTTATTTGATGGTGAATTTCAAAATTGACTTCAAACACGTCGTTTTATCTTATTTGTATGAGTTACTGTGCCTATGATATATGGATGGAAAATTCAAGATGTCTAGTTTCCATACCAACTAGATTCTCAACGTAATTGCATCTATAACTTTTGATATGGCTTAAACAACATATAAAAACCTAGTTTGATATATTTGCAACTTTTTAACCCAAACATCATGAATCAGCCTAATCAATTTCTTTTGGATCTTATTGGTTTTAGACTTTCTAATTGGTCCAATTATCACCTCTAATGGATAATTTGGTGATGTTCATTAATTTTCATCATTCCTCATCTCTTCAAAAGAATTCATCATCGAATTAATAATAGGAACACCATTTATAGGTAATACGTCCTTATAATCCTTCAATAAAGAAATAGAAACACTATTTTGCGTAGGTTTGTTAGCATAAAGAACATTATCAACAACACTTTTTCTTACATAAAACCTCCCATACTTTTTTGTTTTTCCCCTAACACTATCTTTTTTCAACATCTAATACACTAAGTAGTGTTTGATTGTAGTAGTGGTTGATTGTAGGAACGATTTTTTTTTAAAGTATTTTTCACTTAATATATATCAAAATAATATTTTTGTAATTTATTTTTTACAGTAGCACGCCAAAACTCTTTAAAATAAAAAATAATAATTTAAAGCAAAAAAATAAAATATTTTAAAACCGCTTTTTAAATGCAAAAAACAAACACTTTCTAAATGAGTAGGCTACATTCAAATATATATATATATATAAAAAGTTAAACTTAAAGTGACACATTTAAAAAAGAAAATTAATAAAAAAATAGATATATAATATACAGTTTCCCTAAAATTGTAGGTCGAACCAAGATTTTTTTAGATAAAAAAATAAAACAATGATCTAACGACACAAATGTGCTCTAAAAAAAAAAAAGAAAATCACAACTTTAGTCATTTGACTTGATTAGGTCAAATAAGTTGGTATCATTAAATTAGTTAATAAAATAATAGGTAACAATAATAAATGAATCAAATCAAACAAAAAAGAAGTTTTTATTAGAACTTGAATAAAAAGAATGCTTAGCTAAAGGTAAAAAGCAACGAAACTCAAAACCTGGCCAACCAATTGCGGAAGAAAAAAATTAAAAAGAAAAAAAATCCAAACCAATCCAAGCGAGCATGTCAAATCTGCAACCGGGTCATGAGATTTAGATAAACCACAATAAAGCAACTAAAAAAAATAACAAAGCCTAATTCTCAACAAATCCAATGTAAAAACATGAAATCAAAAGGAAAAAAAAATCATTTAACAAAAATAACTTAAAAATGATAGCAAACCGGAGAAGCCCATCAAACCTTGAGATATAAAGCATACGCATGAGACAACTCAATAGAAAGCAAACCCAGAAAAATTACAAACTTCAATTCTAAAACTCATGTTGAAGAATGAAAATATTAAATTAAAAAAATTAAAAAAAAAATCCCTAGTCAGCTTGTGCCAACCCACCAAACTTGTGGTCTAGATGATGAGATAATGATAACTGAATAAAAAAAAAATCATGAAGCACAATTTATAAAAAGAAAACCCAACATGAATGAAACTGAAAAATAAAATTAGTGTACAAAACCCTAAAAAAACAAATGTTAACCTAGATTAAGCTTTTAAATCTATGACACAGGTCATGAAATCGAGATCACCCTAATAAAACGAGATCACCCAATCGAGAAAAAAATTAATTTCAAACGAACTGTATACCAAATGATGAAATTTTTAAAAAAATCAATTTGATAAAATGACCTAAAATAAAAAAAAATAGCAATTAAAAAAAACAAGGATCAAATTAAAAAAAAGAGACTATTTACATTTTTTTTTATTTAAGGATGAAATTGAAAAAAAATTCAATTTCACAAAATAAAATTAAAATAAAAAATAACAACTAGAAAAATAAGAATCAAATTTGAAAAATAAAATAAAACTTGCAACATTTTTACAAAAGAGTGAAATTGAAAACACTTAAATTTTACAAAAGAACCAAGAAGAAAGAAAACATTGTCAGTGACAAATAATCGTGATTTTCTCTACATGCGTCACCCATATGGAAAAACACGACGCACCGCCTCTATAGCGATTGCAAAGCACCGTGTTTAGCCATAAAAAAAGTTTGCATGTATTGCTAGAGCATTGTGACTTTTTTCACTCTCTAGCGCGTGTAGTGCATGTGTTTGCCAATCTTACCCTATAATTTTTTTTTTATAAAAGAGTAAAATTAAAAACACTTTTAAATTTTACAAATAAAACCAAAAACAACATTTAGAAATCAAAATATCAAATTTGAAATAACTATTATATGAGAGAACAATTTAAAATTCTTGATTGGAGAGCGCAAAATCTGATGAGAGGAGATAAAAAAAAAAAAATAAATAAGAAAGAAAACATTGTTAGTGACAAACAAACCGTGATTTTGTCTACACAACACGACACCTCTAAAGCCATTGCAAACCGCCGTGTTTGGCCATCGAAAAAGTCTGCATGCACTACCAGAGTATTGTGACCTACCTCACTCTCTAGTGCGTGTGCTTGCCAACCTTACCCTTGTCATTAACTTCATTTTCCCATATTTTTTTCGCATCAAATTTGGTCCTAAAAGCCTAATTGCTCAAATCAACGTAATTTCAACATATTTCAATAAAATGAACACCAAAAGTTTTTCTTATAAAACCCGATATCTATATCTAGGTAACTAATCATCATTATAAGACCCTGTATTTAGATAATTAAAATAAATTGTTAAGTCAATTCTCGAAAAATCATTTTAAAGGATCAAATTAAAATAAAATAACATAACAAAAAATAAATATATTTGCCTTAATCGTGAAACCCAGTTGCGAAAGGACAACATTAAAAGGGCTAAATAATTTTCAAAGTCTCAAACTCAATCCTCAAAATTTTAACTACTATAGACCAATAATTTTTTTCAGCAAAATTGAGTATCACCCAAACAACAAAATATTTCTTCGAAAGCTCGGAATCCCCATTATTAGACATAAAATCACTTATTAATCCCAAAGTTATTAGTCCCAAAGTCACATTATTGCAATGTTCAAGATCCAAATTTTTAATAAATAAAGGGACGAAAAAGTAAAACTGAAAAAAATACTTTTTTTAGGCCAGAAAACAAAAGTGGATTTCTGGATTAAAAAAAAATAAGAGAAATATTATTACAATCTGCGTTTAACTTGTATACACTCTGGCTGTTGGTTGTCAATTTTGATTAAAAAAAAAAAAAAGTATTTGCAGGTTTTTTTAATCCAGAAATCCACTTTTTTTAACCGTTTCAGCAAAAGGAATTTCTGCTAGAAAGCACTCTGCAGATTCTTGAGCCAAGATCAGGGGATACAGTTCCATTTATTTGATGTGGTGGTTTAGGGCGGGAGCGTTATTTAATTAATTCACGACTATGAAACTTTGCGACTGCATTTGACATCCAGGCAAACATTAACGATCACGAATCCGTCCATAAAGGGCCTGAAATCTATCCTTTAGATATTAAGGATATAATTATGTAGCAATTTCTTTCAAAATCAGCATTGAGAAGATTTGTAAAGGCGATGATGGAAATCCAAGAGGCCGACTCCGACCTGTGAACCCACAATATATCCATGATAGACATACGTATCAGAGAAAGGAGTAGCCAGGAAAGAAAACACGTAGTTGAAGGCAATTCTGCTCAGAAGTTATGGAAGTCTCTTCTCATCGATTAAAAATCTCTGAAGTCTGACATGTGGATCTTACTCCATGACTTCATCACTGCAGAAGTATTGAAAGAAAAACTTTGCAAACTCTTTTCCAAAAATACAGAAAGATAATAGGGCGTTAAAAATTAAATATGATTTACTACAATGGTAAGAGCTCTCATAATTTCTTCAGATTTCAGCTCATGTAAGAATGATTTCAGAATAGCGTATATTGCCCAAATGGGGCATATAATCACAGAGCCAAACCATTATTTCATTTAAAAGAAACAGTCGAAATCTCATGCAAAATGAAAGCCCAAGTAATTTAATTTATATGTAAAAAAAAAAATAAAAGCAACAGATATCAGAGTGTTCTAAATGGATATCAGTCACGGTAAAATCAGAAACGCAGATCAATTAAGATACTTATCATATCTCACAATAATTGAAGAAAAAAATTAATATAAACAAAAGACAAGTATTTTTTTAAACAAAGAAAACATCATCAGGGACTGAAATACCAAGAATCACACCATCGACTGATGGGACAGCGTCAAGAAATAGAGCGGAGGATGGTTTCTTCCATCGGCAGCGCAGCTAGGTTAACCAGAAAACACTACAAAATTGGTTTATTTATAGAGGTGTAACCCTAAATCTAGACCGTTTGTTTTAATGGGCACTGGAATACCAAACACTGTGCTTCACCCTTCAGCTGTCCTCCCGTGGAGGCCCAGCCTGCAGCCGTTGTTTCTTTTGGGCCCTAGTACAACCTCCGAATAGCAATGAGAACCTCCGAAGTCATCATGCCTTATTTATTATTTACTGAATAAAAAAGAAATTCATGGATTGGTAATTTAAAATCGAAGGTTGTAAATAAAATTAGAGAGAAGGATGGAATATAAGAATGAAAGGATTTATTATCTTTTTTTTTTCTTGGGAAAGGGAATATATAAGAGAGAGCAAATAGTGAAAGCATTGCACATTCTTAGTAACTTTTTTCTTAGAAATTAATAAAATCAACTTCACTGGCGTAAAGACACATTTTTTTATAATAATAAAAAAATAAAACAATTAATATACATAAAGAAATATATTGCATGCGTCAATTCTAATTATTGATTTTATGTGCAATTTAAAATAACATTTCTAACATAATATTTCTAACAGATATAGAAATACTAAATCAAACTCAATTTGATAATTTCATAAAATTTATAAAATTTATTTATTTTAATTCTCTTTGATAAACCATTTTTCAAGATTTAATAAGAAAATCGATCATATTAAAATTTATTAACATCCTAAACTATTTTAGGATTAATTAAATAAAAAAATTTGAGCTTTAAAACTCATTTTATTTTAGAAAAATATTTTAATTAAATCCTAGTCCAATTATGATATTTCAAAAAATAAAAAAAATCATTAAATAATTTAATTCAATCTTAATCCAATTAGCAAAACTAGTTTTATAATCCAATCTTAATATAAAACAAATATTTTTATATATATAGTAGAATCTTAACTCTACCTCAAACACCTTATTGTAATAAAGTATAAGATGAAAGGGCAAAATCATATTTTTATCCTTAAAAGTTTAACTTTTATTCTCTTCTTTCAAAAAACACACCACATTTAGGAGAATCTAGCAAGAAGTCTTTGAAGGGACTTGTATATATTTTTGTGGAAGTATAAAACTCCTCACCTATTATGTATAGAGTTGGGTTTTTCAAAAAATATAAATACAATAAAAATAATAATTAAATTTTTTTTTCCAAGAGTTTCAAGAATCATGTTAAATAATCTAAGATTGTTAAGGGTTTGATCTAAGATTACTTAAAGATTAATTCTTTCTTTTGAGGTTTGATCATGTCTTTAAGGCTGAGTTGCCACAAGACATTTAAATATCTGACCTCTAACTGTAATTTATACAGATCACGCGATCAGAATTCTCCTAAAACCTTTTTAGGTTAAAGGGATTGTTATGCCTTGAGTACCGATTCTTTCTTTTTGTATTTTCATGTGTTTTATACCATATAGAAAATATGAGGCATGATAATTTATTTATTGAGAAAAATTTGATAACCCTATTAATGATAAAATATCACTTTACCCCTTGAAAACTATCACATATATTATTTTAAAATGGTTTTAGAAATTTGTTCAATCAAGTCACTACTTAATTTTTCTAGGTCTAGAATTGTAATCTCCTGAATTAATTACATGTTATTACTCAATTTCTAAAACTTATTTACAATCAAGTCATACTTGATTAATCTATCCAATTTAATTACTTACCCATGGTTCTTTATATGTGTGAGCCATTAAGTTTTCTAATATGTTGGCTTAAATATAAATCACAATCCTAATCAAAATAAAATTAAATAAGTTAAGAAATTTAATTTATTATCAATTTAATAAAATAATTGATTTACATTGAAGATTAAATGCAACATCTAAAAATACATCATGGTTTCTCAAATATTAGAACAGTTATAAGTGGTTTGATTAACCTTTTAGTGACCAATTTATCTGTGTAATTATCATCCCTTCATCATGGATGTTTTGTTTTGGATATTTGAGCATGAAATATATTTGCTTTGTCATATCATATTTGTTTTCAACACCATAGTCATTAATTCTTCAAACAAGGTTTGAAACTCTTTTCAAATCTCATTCCACATTGTGCAAAGATTTCACAATCAATATTATTTGAGATTAGGCAGAATATTTTCTTTAATTCATTTAAGGTGATGAATCCTCTCTTGATCACTCAAGTACCTTTACATAGTTCATGTTATATCCAATATCTACTTGTTTGTTACCATCGATTAAGGCAACATCTAGTTAAGATCAAAGCATATCATTCTTTATATAAGATAACTTAGTGATTTCAAGTCTAAAGACCATTTATACAAGTATTATATGAGCCTTCCATAAACACGAATGATCTCTCTCTATATGGAATCTTCATGTGGATCAGTTAAATACATGTCATTTAATAAGCACCTTACGTATTAGTTCCAAGTATCCATCACACTTTAACTTATGAGAAAAATTTATTCACTTGCTAAAAACAAAAACATAGTTTGTATTAGTCTTAACAACTCTAATTAATATACAACATTAATAAAGCATCAACCCGAAGTATTTAGTAACAATACTTTGATTAAATAAAAATCTCATAATTATAACCATTTTTAAATTTATTTGCAAACTATTTTTGTCCTAAGAACTTTATCATTACTCTAGACTTATTAACCAAATATAAATGAATATTAAAGATAAAAAAGCCTTTATTAATGATAAATATGTTTTCACATGAACAAAGATAGTACTACATGTAATCAATCGATTGACTATAAAAGGTTATACACTAACATATAGGCCCTTAATTAAGTCCATATCATGTAAAGAAATAGTTTGCATCCCATACCTAAAACAAAGATGTTGGATTTTGACTAGAATAGAAAAAGAGCAGTTAACAACTCCATGTTAGGTTAAGTGGGGTTCTAGATAGCTAAATGACATCGAAGAATTTTTAACGCTTTCATTGTTCACTAAAGCTTTCTTGCATCCTACCTAACCATTTGATGTAATTGGCAGGGGCAATACTTAGCCATATTGGGATTGATTTAATCCATATTTTAAGATTTACATGGTCGTCATAAAAAGGAATGCTTTCTTTTTCAAGGTCTAGAGCAAAGTGCGGTCTTTTACTTTTTATAGATGTTTTTATAAAATATATATAGAATCTTCATTCATGTCTTCGAGTGTGGCACTAATGATAGACCAATTAGCGTTATGCTTGCAATCTACAAGGTTTTGATGGAGTAAAGCTTGAGGATGTCATTCTTGTCTTTAACAAGAAACAAGAAGATGAGTGTTTAAGGTTCTTGATTGGATATTTATACAAAAAGAGATTTTTATGTAACAAGGAATTTGGTACAATTTAAGAAACCTAAATATCATATCTAAAAGCTAGAGAACACATAATTTTTAAATTAAATTGATTGGTTGAAGCGTTTATCAAGTCATACATATTTCTAAAATGATGAATAAATTTTATATGATCAACGCAATTTTCCACATCATACTTGATTGATTTGATCGATCATTTTTAGTACAAGTGTGATAGAGGTTAATATCCATTCATTAAGAAATAAAAGCAATATAAGAAACATTATTTACACTTAAATTAAACATATAAATGTCAAACATAGTGAATAATTATTGTTCATCATGAAATAAAAGAAGAGCGTTCAAATTGATCATAAATTAGAAAAAAAATGAATGGGATGGATAAGTCCTTGATTGACTAGATGAGTCAAAGTTGCAGTTAACCAAGCGATTAAAAGTTACAATCGATGAAAAAAAAGCGATTGATCAATAAAATAAAATGTGAACTCATGCACAATAAAAGAGATACAATCTTTATTCACACGAATATTCTTCAATAGAATAACCCTTGTTTTATAAGCAAATCTAGTATATCAACTTTACACCCTTTAGAACATGTGAGCTCTACTCATATAGATTTAATATTAGTGATGTTTGGATCCTTTCCTCATGCGTTGAAGGGTTTGTTATTTTATGAACCATTTTACTAAACTCATTAGTTTTATCATATAAGTTTTAAATTAAAAGTTTATACTCATTTAGTTTTACCATACAAGTATTAAATTAAAAGTTTATGATAATTTTATTTAGTTTTAAAAAATTGTTGAGAATCAATTTCATATTAAAAGCTTGCACACGGGTGGTATTCCAAAACTTCACACCTTTTTTTACTTTTATATATATATATATATATATAATTATGGCATTCTTCATTGTGATACTTACTCTCATGCTCAGCTCAAGAGTAAAATGTATCTATTATTGAAAAGAATAGAAGACAACAACTATAAGATTATAATTCTCTTCACACGTTTTCTCAAGCTAAGTTTTTGTATTTTTAACAAAAGTGGAATTGTATTGACGAGAATAAGAATTATCCTTTATGGTGTGAAAAGAACCCTCTTTAAATGGTGGGTTCTTTCTATGCATAATGGTTATTCGAGGAAGAGTTGTGAGATATGTTCATCCTGTACTGTTTTGGCACTTTTACTAGGTGAGAAGATAATATTCATCAAGCATTGCTATCTAGTCAATGGTTAAGAATTCCTTAACACTTGCAGAGAATTGTAATTTTTTTAATAATAAAATAAAAAAATAAAAGAGGTTAATGATTCATTGTAGACCACGACATAAAATATAATGGATTGAAATAATATTTTTATGTCTTTGTTATTCTCAACAAAAACCAGTAGTCTTGATGATACGAGTAATATTATCATTTTCATATGATCTATTAGTCAACTGAATTGATTAGGACAAATCGGTTTTTTTATAATTTTTTAGCATAATAAAACTACTTAAATATTCTTAAAAGAAAATAATATTAAACTAGTGAGGGCTTCCTTTTCTTTTTCTTTTATAAGCATACTAAATTAACATAATTACCCTTAGAATAAAAAATTATTAAGCTTGTGTTTTTGTATTTTCAAGTTGATTTTTTTTTTTGTTATAATCAAGTTGAAAATTGTGGAATTTTCTATTTTAACACACACACACACACAATATTATTTTGGTTGTCGCATGCAACGCACATGCCAGTAGGTGGAAGACAATCACGTTATTTGGGCCACGCATGAGATGTCTTATGACAAACTTATGGTGGCTTCCAGGGCAACATTCGAATTGTCTCGGTGATCCCTCCATCCCTGGGTTGCAACCTTTAGTTTGGTGCTGACAACCCTTTTTTTTTCCTTCTTTTATCTCCCCCTTGATTTTCATTTCAGCCCCTCCAATTTTTTAGAGTAACTCTTCAATTTGTTTTTTGAACTTGATCCCTATCCTTTTGATTACAGTTTGTTTTATTTGAAATAATTTATAAAATTTAATTTGTTTGTCAATTTCTTCCTCTAAATTTTTCAACATATTTGATTTCTATTCTTTTGATTGCTATTTTTTTGTTTTTTTGATTTATGTTATTTTTCAATTTTGTCCCTTATTATTTTATTTCATTTAATTTCTATACTAGATTTGGTTCTTATTCTTTTGATTGCTATTTTTTATCATTTCCTTGATTTATTTTATTTTTTTAATTTTATCTTTCATTGTTTTGTTTTATTTCATTTAAATTTTATATTAGATATGATCCTCATTCTTTTAATTATTATTATTATTTTTAATTTTGGATGAATGGGGATTTTACTTCATGACTTTTTTGTCTTTGCTTTTTTTTTTTTATAGGTAACCCATTCTTATGACTTGGGTCACAGGTTTTGAAGATTAATCCGATTTGACTTTGATTTTTTTAGTTTTTTTTAAATTATTTTTTTTTTAATTTTATCATTCGACAATAGGTTATTGGATTTTTAGCTTTGTGATTTTTGCAATTTTTCTTTCTAAAAGGTTATCCTGATCTTATATTTCGAGTTGTAGGTTAGTCGAGTTAATTTAGGTTGACTCAAGTTTTTTTTTTATTGATTTTTTTAGTTTAGCCTTTTATTGATTTATTCAATTTCTTTTGTACAAAGTTATTTGACCTCATAACCAAGTTGCGAATTTGACATACTTAAGTCAGGTTTTTTTGTTTATTTTTTTAATTTGTCCTTGAACTTTGATTTACTGATAATTGAACTTTATAATTAAGATTATCCCATTCTCATTTAACTTTACTCTTTTTTTTTTTTTATCAAATAAGATCATTAAGATCTTTTAAGAATAATTAGAGAGTATTTTTTTTTTATAATATTAGCAATAGTTTATTTTTTTATTTGTCATTATCTTTTTTTTTATTATCATTGATTTTTTTTTTATAATCATATTATTAAATAAACTAAGCTTATTAAACTTATTCAAATTAATGATCCAGGTCTAAAATTTTTCTTTTTCTTGCTCCTTTAAAAACATTATTATATGAACATTTTTGTTTTATATTTGAAAAAACTTGACTGGCATAGCAGTACCACTTACATAATATATACCAAATCATTTCGGTATGATCATTAACTCTCATTCATAATTTTATGTATCAAATTGGGTCAATTTGACTTTCATATCATATCATTATTTTTTTTTATACACGTATTGATCAATTCAAACAGAGTCATGACCTTCCTCTTTTATTAAGAAAAAAACTAGAAAAACTATACCGAATAAGAACATAAACTCAGTGAGAAGATGTTTCGATAGCTAAAGTGAAATGAAACGACCAAGAACAGAACGCCTTCTGTTTTGATTTAATTGCAAACCGGCTGTTCCAAGCGTATCGAGCCACCGAAACCATTAATGCAGAGTTGTCTATAGATTTATTATTTTATGGGAAAAAAAAAAAAAAACCTTTTAAGCACTTTTGAAAAAGATTCAATGGGGTTTTGAAAGAGTAAACAATCAAGTTGGATTTTAGAGCGAACAGAAACATGCCATCATTTGGCATAATACTATACTTCTGAATGACGCTGGAACTAGAAAAAAAAAGAAAGTTCCATGAAAGTAGTCTACGACATGGCAAAGCAGCTTCACATAGGCGGAAGAGAGATCAAATAACAATGCGGAAAACGTTTGCATATATACTAGCAACATGAACTTAAAATCAGTGTCACACCTACGAAGAACATAAATAAAAACCTTTTACTTGGAGGCGCTGGTTTTTCGCTTGGCCTTCTCTATAAGGGGCTTCAGTTGCTTCTTTTCAGCAAGAATCTTGAGGAAGTTGAACAAAAACGGAATATAATTGTGCTTCCTACGGATATTTTCTGTTCTCCATTTCTTGAATTTTTCTTCCTCCATCAAAATCTTTTCTGTAGCACTTTCAATCGCAGCATTCACTTCAGACATGGATTTGTTCAGAGATTCATAGTTGCCATTGTCGACCAGTCTTTCTGCCTGGAAAGCAGCTAGCTGCTGCAAGATACGCTCCCTCCCCTTTTGGAGCTCCTTGAGTTCAGCAGTATACATTTCTTTCCTGTTTTTGACTATTGCCAAGAGATTAAATCTTATCTCACTATTGGAATGCCTTTCTATGCGTTCCTGGATCACTGGCTGCACCATAAGCAGCCAGTCCATATCACCATGCCCACCAGTGCACTGACCAAGGCTGATGGGTCCCTCTTTCAACCCATCAAGTTCATATAGCACTCCATCAACAGGCAAGTAACTTATAAAATGGTACACGTCATCTTCTTTGCTGGCTGCCTTCTGCTCTTCAGGAACAAAAGGCCCAAGTCGTGCAAAACTGTTATGGGTTGCACGTATAGCTTCGCAGTTATTAATAGCCAACCCTTTGAGCTCAGGAGGAAAATTCTTGGTGAATTCTTTTAATTTCGACAATTCTGGACCAATGTCCATATCTGGGCAGTTCAAGAGGATAGACAAAATTGCTTGACTTGCACAAGCATTGTTAATAACCTACAAGAGAGGAAAAACCTTTTGAAAATTAATTAGAGCTTATGATCCTCCACTGATTGAAGATCTCATCTAAACATACCTGACGGGCAAAAAAGAGATTAGGATTTGGATCCGTAATTACAACACGTTCATCTTTCTCTTCTGGGCGCCATTTGAAAAGAAAAACCAACCCATATACAGGTCTGCAAAAGGAGTAAGAAAAAGTCACATGTTAGTGTAAAGAAAATGGTGACCCAACATAAGATATAAAATGATATAGGGCCATAGAATTCAGAAACTAACCTCAGGCTGTCAAGAGAATCAAGGTCCAATGAATACAACTCTTCAACCTGTAAAGAAGCATCAAGATATCATATCCAGTTCATGGAGGTTAGGGGTTGGACCTCATTGAAAAAAAAATGCACAACTCATAGACTGTGCATTTCTAACAAACAAGTAGAGTGATTATGCCTTAAGTGATAGAAACACGTAGTACTTTTGGTTCCTGTTCTTCAGTTACTTCTAGTCTCCTAAGAAGGTCCCATTTGGTAACTGCAAATACAATATTTGATAATGTCCCGAATAATCATTTAAATTAGCAACATTGGATATAGAGTCTTTGTTATACCATTCAGGTAGGTATAACAAATAGGTATCAGGAATGAAAATGGAATCGAAATGGTAACACAAAATGAGAATGGCATTAAATTCTAAACACTAGATTGGGTATAACAGTTAAGAATCAGAATGGAACCTTGAAATGGCAATCCCTGGAAAAAAAAAGCAGTTAACTTATAGTGCTCCACAGAAAAACTGAAAAACTTGTGACTAAGCTCGAAAGCCTTTTACCAGTGTTTCCTTGTTGTTCATGAGCATGGTTGAGGTGGTAATGCTGATGGAAACAGTGGTGGTGATGGTTCATGGTGGTAATGATGGTTGGCAGTGGTGTTAGTGGCAACAATGATGGTAATAAAGATGGAGTTTTTTTTTTTAATAGGTGTACTTTAAAACTTATTTCCCCAAACAAAGAACTTGTAACTTATTTCCCACAATTTTCCATATCAGCACCAAATTAATGTAATTAATTCAATGATACATAAGCATATATCAAAAGAAAAAAAAAATTCAAAAGCTATATGCACAATAAAAAAGTTGTTCCAAAACTGATTTTTAAATTCCATAATAGCATAATTCTAAATTGAAAATAAAATTCCTTGATAGCAGTAATTTTTTTTTTCTTGGAGGAAATACAAGTCAAACAATATTTATTAAGAGTGATCACAGTGTAAGATAAGGATGCATTTTTTATCACACAGTTCATTCCAGGTGACTACTATTCAAGAATTATGATGGAAAGTCAGACACAAATTAGTTAGTCAATAAAACTGATAATGGAACGTGCAAATGGAGAATAATGAGTATTTTTACATAGCTTGTCTGCTCCAACAAATCCTTGATAAAAGCAACTACATCAGGAACCCCATGAGATTATTCCTTATCATCTTAATTTTGAAATGTTACCTCTAGTGGAATTAATATTGTGATAGGATCACTCAAACAAACTCTAGAAGAAAGCAGAACCGCCCAAAATGCCTTATTTAAGTTATCAATAGATTCATATTAATTAGAGGTGTAAAATAATTGAGAAACTTGCATAACATGATACCCAAACCCTCGGAACAAAAGTGAGAGAGTTAAAAAATTATTTTTGAAGTGTTGGTACAGTAAGTATTTTTAGGATTTTCTATTTCCACATATTAAATCATTAGCATTTTTTATGCTTGTGTGTAAGAAATACCTTATTTTAGTAAATAAGTATAAAAGTACCCTATTTAAAAAAATAAGTTTTAAAAGTACCTCAATAGGGGAAAGAAAAATTCAATGATGGTGGTGCTATAGTGATGGGTGGTTGTTTAGTAATAGAAAAGTGGTCATCATGGTGGTGATAGTTACAATAGAAGGCATTGGTGGTGGTTATAGCAATGGTAATGATCATATGAAGAGGTGATATATCATTTTATTAGCTTTGATTGGCATGTGGTTGTGGTAATTGTGAAATTGATAATGAATTTGAAATAATATCACATTCTTTAACCAATACAAAAAAAAAAAAACCCCATTCCCAATAAGCTTAAAAATGGGAGCAAAAATGACCCAGGTGCCAAAAAGTTGAGGACAAACTAAAGATCAACCATGTTACCTTCCCTAAAATACATTTAAACTTGACAGGAAAAAACAGTGGAATTAGCACTTGCATTTCCAGAGCATTTAAAATAATGAATGGCATAAAATGGAGAGGAACTTGACATAACAAGAAAATCGAGATTTATAGGTTACCTGTACACCTTTTACATGCATTTGTTGTATAAGTTCCGTGAACACACCTGGATTACAAGCTAGGAGTCTCAGCAAAGAGGTTTCCATTCAAAAACTACAACACAGTATGGATATAATATATGTTCATGCATGTATCCATGTGTGAGAACCATAAACTACTCTTTCCTTGGCAATTAACAATCCACAAGCTAAGATTGTCAGCTATATAGTTAAAAATTACAAATGCAGCATGAAATATTTACAGGCAGAAATGTCCATCTAAAGACAGAAGATTAATCCAAATGAAATTATTTTTCTTCATGAACACCTGAAATCTATCAAAAATATAACAGGATTGTATCACCCATTTGTATAAAACAAAAATTAAATACAAAAATTCAAAACATTAAATTCTATGGCATCCTTTATTGCTAGAGATTCCCCTGTATGTGTAACAGGAAGCCTGGTATGTAGAGTCCAAATCCAATTATCCAAAGACAAGGTAGTATTTTACTGGTTTCAAGAATCTGGATGGGTATAAAGTCCAAGTATAGATACAGCCAAGAATCTATATTCAAGATCTTCGAGTGGTTGGGGGTTCTTCCACTCGGTCATTCTCACCAACAGCTTTGTGTTTTTTCAATAGCATTGTCAGGATAAATAGATCAGCATCACAAAGAAAACCCTGGCTTGTAAGAAGCTAGGGATACTATTCTTTTAATGCTCATAACAAGTGAAATAATAGATCCATAATATCGTATCCAAAAATAAAAAATAAAAAATGAAAGACCCTGCATTCCTGGCAGATGCTCAAAATCAAACAAATCAAAGCACACTTCCCCAAAACCTTTCTGCTTTAGATTTTCCAAAACCCTCAAACTGACACAGAAGCAACTCCTCTAAGGTATTTTGAACTAATATAAGACTCATAAGAATTTAGAAACAATACCTGGATCAGACTCAATAGTGCACCAAGACATGATGATTGATTCGCCACAATAACAGTAACAGTAACTCTAAGCCTGCAAGGAAACATACAATTAAATTTAATTTTGAAGCGGAATTGAACCCTATGGAGAATTAGGCTACGAAAGATACCAAATCATATATTCTTTAAAAATCACAAACCCTAACTCCAATTGCTTCATATTTCCGTAGCAGCAGAAACCGCTAGCATAACAAATGATAACCCTATCTCTTTGTAAAATCAACACACGTAGCTACTAATTTATCAGAATACAAAAAGGAAGAGACGACGTTGAAGAAGAAGTAAGCATTAGCTCTGCAAAATTTAGTAAAAGGAGAGTTTTAGGTTACCTCGCAGTGACAGTTGCTTCCTGCCTTTTCCGTTATTACTCACTCAAGATTTCTCTCCTATTAATATTTACTATACTATTAATTAGAAAAGAATAATTATAACTGAGTACATGAACTTTAATTAGTACTTCTGAACTGTGATCTAATGAACAAACATTTAAATCATTTAATTATTCTTTTCCCTTCATAATAAGATTTTGATAAAGACGAAACGGCCTAGCAAATCCACTTTGCAAGTACTCTCAATTGCGCTTTGGATTTGCACACTGCATTTTTGTGTTTTTTTTTTTTTAATTCCATTCTTTTCTATCATTCTTTTTCGCAATTGAACTTGATCTTTTCTTTTATAAACCTCTCACATTGTATCTTATTTGACTTTTTTTATTTTGGTCCTTTGATTTTATCTTTTTTTCAATTTATTCCTTTAACATTGCATCTATTTGGGATTAAAATTAGTTGTGTGTTTTGGTTGCCTATGCTAAAGGATCGCATAATCTTGAGGAAAAATCTCATCACTTGGTTTGTTAAGATTAATTGAAATCTTATTGATTTAAAACAATTAAAGTTTTAAAAACCAAATTTAAAGATTGGACAAATGTTAAGTCCCTTTTTATTGTTAAAACTCGGGACTGGATTAGTTGAGCAATGAAAAATATTCATCTCAATTTTTTTATCACTAAACTTTTTTTTATTTGATCCTTCTACATTAAACTTATTTGATATTGGACTTGGTGTTTTGTTTGGGTTGCGGTCTCATAATGTTAAAGAAAAATTCTAGTATGTGATTAATAATTAGTTTCACAAAACAAAATTCAATTGTATTGATCTAAAATAATTAAGTCTTGAAGGACCAGATTTGAAAATGAAACAAGAGAAGGGAAGAAATACAATGGGTGGGGGAAGAATAGAGATGATAGTAAGAGAGGAGAATCATCGTGTTATGGAGTCGTGTTTAGCCTCCTTCAGCCACCAAATGAGCTCTTCCACAGTCTCTATTGAATCGTCTCAGCGAGATCCATCATTTAGGACAACTTGTGGTGTTGTTGAGATTCACGTGTATCACTGATAATTTTTTTTCTCCTTCACTTAGTTTCCTTGCCTTACTTAATTAATTTTATTTTATATCAATTTTAGCCCTCATTCTTTTAATTGTTATTTACTTTTTTATGCCCATTTTAGATTTTGATTATTTTTTCAATTTCATCCTTCATTATTGCTATTTGTTTTTCTAAGAGATAATCCAGGTCTCATGATTTGAGTCACAGGTTTGGAAGGTTGGCCTTGCTTGACTTAGATAGTTTTTTTGGTATACTTTTTTAAAATTAATTTTTTTCTGTTTCATTTTTCAACAATTGGTTAGTTGAGAATTGAGTTTTGCTATATTTTTTATTTTCTTTCTATGTGGTTATCTCGGTCTCATGACCTATATTGCGAGTTTTATAGGTTAGCCTAGGTTAGCTCAGGTCTTTTTTGTGTTTTTTTTTTCAATTTCATCCTTCAACATGGGTTAATTGAGAATTGAGATTCAAAATCTTTTTTTATTTTTTTCTATGTGATTAAACTATTCTCATGACCCGGGTTGTAGGTTTAACAAGTTTACCTAGGTCGTAAACCCCGGGAAAAATAAAAGTTGCTTAAATTTAAAACTAACTACATGGGAAATAAAAGTGAAGAAATTCATGGATAGGGTTAAATAAAAACAGGAATTCAGAAACTTTTGGATATAAATTTTTGGGCAAAATAATTCGAGACATTATAAATTAGCTCAGTAATGTTGAGGGTTGGATTTAATTGAACAAAATAAACTAAACGAAAAGTTCCGGGGTGGAGTTATAAGAAATGAAAAGAAGTATAACTTGATTATAAGAAGAAAAAGATGTGGGGGCAAAAATAATACACTTAAAGGAAATGAGGCCTAAGTACAAATAAATTTTTTTTATAGAGTATAAATACTCCCCTCTTCACCAAAAATCTGCAGCAACCAAAAGGAAAGAAAAGATGGAGTTTTTGTATCCATTCTTGCAAAATCAAGAGAGAAACACCAAAATTTCAAGAACCCATCCAAGATTAAGGGTTTATAGATGAAATAAACAATTGTGGGCAATGGATTAACAGGAAAATTTGAACAAGAAGAGAAGAAGGAGGGACGACTGTCATTATAAAAAAGGAAGGAGGGAGTTGAAAATCTTCAACTGGTTGAAGATCGAAACCTTAATTCTTACCGAGCAAGGTGCTCTAAACATGATCTTATAATTCATTTCAAGTTCGATTATGAATTAATGCCTTGATGTTGAATTATAGATTAGGGTTCTTAGACTTGAATTGGGGAAAAAAGTAATAAATGTTAAAATTAAGTTAATTCATATATTGTATATGATTGAGGGCATGAAACCATGCTAATTTACCTAAAAAATGTAATTTGTGAATGTTATGTGTGAATGAAAAGGGTGACGAATCTGGATAGGCTCGTCACTCGACTTTCGGTGAGATTTCGGGTAAGAGGATGAGGGAATTAGGATCAGGTTCCTTCATAGAAATTATAGTTTTAGATGTTGACTAACTAAGAAAATTGGTCTTACTTAATTTGGAGCTATAGAACTCTAGTTATAGGTTACCAACTGAGACTGGGTCATGACAGACCCTATAGGGTAGTAAGTCTGATTTGTTGATGAGCAATTTTGACTATCTTGGGGGTAGAACTTGGTTTTCCTTCTTTTAAGGGACTCGTAGCCCCATGTTTTAGCTTTCCAACATAACCAACCTCATTTGAAATGGAGTCCTAAAACTCTAGACAGAGTTAAAAATATGAGAGGAGGTCGAAATGCGACTTCTGCAGATAGTAACGGTTTGAAAGAGTAACAGTTCTATCGCACCCGACATCGCGGCGGCCTTAAAAATTAAATTTTTGGAAAAGAATGGATTTCTGGCATCCTATTCTTTGATGGTGAATGGTCTTTGTTTAAGGAGTCGCCACCTAATATTATGGTTACTAGGAACCCTAACTGGTCAACAGAGATTCTATGGTCCGAGACTTGTTACGTAAAAGGGAAGATATTATCACCCCTTAAATGTCCTGCCTAAGACAGGCTGCATTGCTGATCTTTGTCATTAATTGCAAACATTTTTTGTTGGTTTATACTATAATTGTTTGTGTATAATATTCCTGACTCTGGCGCTAGTGAATATTCAACTACGGATATTTCCAACTCTGGCGTTGGTAAATATTACGTAGGTATCAAAATAAATAAATTTAAATCATCATTTTTTTTATTCCTGACTCTGGCGTCAGTGAATAAACAAATAAAATCAATTTATTTTTTACGCATATGCATTATTTTTATTTTTATATAGCTAAATAAAAACAAAACAAAATAAAATAAATTAAATTTACATTAGTATTTTTAATTCCTGACTCTGGCGTCAGTGAATATACCAAATAAATTTATTTTATTTTATCTTATGTTATTTTTTTTTGCATGCACATTTTTTATTTTTATATAACTAAATAAAATACAATGAAATAAATTTGAATTTGTATTTTTATTCTGACTCTAGCGTCAATGAATAAATAAAAAATATATGAATTTTTTAACATACACAATTTTTATTATATATTTTTTATATTTTTTATCTTTTTATCTTCTTATTTTTTTATTTTTGGGCTGGGCTGGGCTAAATCTAGCCCAACATATATATTGGTGGCTGGGCTGGGCTCAGCCCCACAGGGGCTGGGCCCGGTCAATGGCCCAAGCCAGTGACCGGCTGGGCAAACGGCTGATGCACGCGTGAAGCACTTTCACGCATGCATCAACAGTGCGAAGGTAATTAAATTACCTTCGCACTGTTCAAATGCAATTTGAACACAGGAGAGCAAAAACAAATGGAAACGGGCGCACCTGTTTCTGGAGATTGCGAAGAAGGCTGCAATGCTGGTGGGGTTCGATTGCTTTCCGTTTCTGGCGATGGTGAAGAAGGCTGCAACGCTGGTGTGGGTTCGAATGCTTTCTGTTTCTGGCGATGGTAAGGAAGGCTGCAACGTTGGTGTGGGTTCGACTGCTTTCTGTCAATAACCGATGGTTCGGTGATCAATTGTTTTCTTGCAGAGACGAAAACAAGGCTGATCCGTGACTCCCCTCTGCCTTTCTCTCCTTTTCTGTGTATATAGTTTAATTAAATCTTTAAACTTCCAATCATGTTGCCCTTAACCCAAATTTTAATTCATTCTTCAATTATTTTATTTTTACTTGTTTTTCATCAATATTTTAGAAAATAAAATAATTAAAATAAAAATGTCAAAAATTAGGTTATGACAAGTTCGAAAGAGTAACGGTTCCAAGCAATAACGGTTCCAAATAGTAACAATTCGAAAGAGTAACGGTTCAAAACAGTAACAGTTCAAAATTTAAATAGTAGCAGTCCAAATATAGAAATGAATGATTGAAAGAAAGACTTATTGGTTGTTGATATGGTTATTATAAAATGTATCTCTGAATGAGAAAAATTTATGAGATAAACCTGTGATTGCAGGAGGGACCATTGGAGTGGAGCTGCAGCAGCAATAAGGGAGCACGAGTAGAGCTTCTACTGCAAGTAGGTGATCCACACCTATACTTTCTAGTTAAATTCCATGATTTAATATGTTATTAATGTAAAATGTGAATTACTAAATGTTGGATATTATGTGAAAGGAGGAAAGTTTGTGTAATGATGTTGATATTTTGGAAAATATTCTGAATGTATGTGTATTCGAGGCAAAAGGTTGTTGTGTGAATTGCCAAGTGATAAAATTATCGCTGACAACAGAAATATGAGAAGTATGATATAGGGCATGGACTAGTATATATTTAGTATATGTTAAGATCTCGGGTAAAGGGATCGCCATGTTTGGACTAGCATACATTTAGTGTATGTTAGGATCCTGAGTAAGAGGATCAACATGTATTGGCTAGCATACATTTAGTTTATATTAGGATCCCGGGAAAGGGAATCACCATGTATTGGTTAGCATACATTAAATGTATGTTAGGATCCTGGGGAAAGGGATCACTTTGCATCGGCTCCTACAGGGTGAAGATGATACCAGTGAAATTGGTATCAGTAATGTGTTAAACAAAAATAATTATGGTTGATCTTATGAAATCTTGAATAAAGGTTGATAATGGAAGAGGAAATGATTTTTAGTAGTTGAATGAGAAAGAGTTTCCAATAAAAACCAGAAGGGAGAAGTGAATAAAATATGAATGCATGTTTGCCTTTTTATATTGTTGGATATTTGTGTTGTTATATTTATTGTGATATTCTATTGCGATGTAGTGGTTGCACAAATTAATTACCCTAGCTTGAAACACAACACACAAGATAGTATAAAGCAAGTAAGGGGTCGATCCCACGATGAAGATTTAGTTCAGATTTTTATGTTATATGTTATGCAATTGAGGGATTTTGATTTGTGATGATCTAAACTATGGAAGAAATCAAACTAGCGAACAAAATCAATTAAAACTAAAATTTATCGAGAAAACAAACCTTGATCGCAAGCACACATCCACCAACAGAAATTAGAACTGATCCTTGAAACGAAACTTCAATTTATATTCTGAATTTTTATCTTTTCTTAACATTGGTTAATTAACGGATCTAACGTATAACTAACCTTAACCAACAAACAATCACAATGTCCGCATTAATAATTTAGTTCAATAGCAGCCCTAAAAACTAGATAAATTGATTGATCTCTTGATAACCAAGCTGTATGCAGCTTGTGTTCCTTTGTTTGAGTGTTCTCTCTAAGTTTAATAATGTAGTTCTGCCATAATTATCAAGCTTAGTTGCTTCACAAGTTCATATATCACAACTTCGGTTTTGATATCAAACTTAGCAATAGATTGTTCATAATAATAACTTAGAGTCCGCTCTAGCAATTATCAACAATAATCATAGAAAATATGCATAAGAAAACAATCATACTCATTCATAATATAAACTGAAAATAAAAGGAAGAATAAATCTCATCAATTGGACTTCTGTAGCTCCAGATATTGAACTTTAAATGGATAAAGGTCAACATTAGCAGAATGCGAGATTTGACTTTGAAGGATGTGATTTCTATGATCTTTCTCTTTTTATTTTTCTTGCATTAAATTTCCAGAAAGGTATGGATGTTTTATTTTTAGTGCCACTGGAATCACTTCATTTCGACCTCTAGAACTCATGCTCTGCACAAAACATCGACTGAACGTCAAATCTGCCAATTACCTCCAATTTACTCCTTTTTGAATCTTTCATCCAAAGGTGCCTTCAAAACATAAAATAAGGAATATTAGGGCATTATATATATATAACATAGGCTAAACACTAGTTAAATGTGGGTGAAACTATTGAATAATATGGTTGCATCATATTCATGTTTCAATAATATATATTTTGTTTCAGGACCATCGCATGCACGACATGAGTAGATCCTAGCTTGTGTTCACTTTTTGTAATTCTAAGTTCTAGGGGGTATACCCTTGTATTTTGTAATATTACAACTTTTATATAACTTAATTTGTATAATCAATTTTTAAACTTGAATAGATAATCTGAACTATGAACTTTATATGATTGTGTCCATGTATACATGTTTATCTCATTTATTCCTCTATAATGATATTTGTTGTTCAATGTATGTTATAAATATTATGATTGTGATAACGATGATGTTTATGGGATTGAGACCCAGGAAGATTGAGTCGTGATTGAGTTATAAGATATGAAATATTAGAAGTGTAAACAGATTTAGTGTCGATAACTTGGGACCTCTTGATATAAGGGAGACTCGACCGAAATTTTAGTTAAAATTTCGGTAAAATTTAATATGAACTCCTTGCGCCGTATATATAAATTTAATTACTTTGTATATCACTTGACATGAGATTGTTGCTTAATCCCGGATATGGGGATGTTACATAGGTTGACTTAAGTAACCTTTTTTTGGTACTTTTTTTCAAAAAAAATTTGAATATTTATTTCTCATTCTTATCCTTTAACATTATGTTGATTAGGAATTGAGCTAGTTAGGGATTATGGTTTGTAATTTTTTTTGTTTTCTTTTCATGGGGTAATTCTAGTCTCATGACTAGTATCGCGAGTTTTGATTAACTAGGATTGATTTGGAGGTTTCTTTTTTGGGTTTTTTTTTTCTCTTTTTTGATTTTTTAATGACATTACATCCTTCAATGTTGGATTTTTCTTGACTTTTTTTCTTTCAATTTCATCCTTTAACATATTATTGATTTTAAATTGGGATTCATAATTTGTTTCAATTTGTTTTTTTTATAGAGTTTTTGTGATTTCAAACAAATATTTTGGCATTTGGTTGATTTTTAATTTTACGAGCGTCTATTTTGTTATTATATAATTAAATAAAAAATAGTTTCACAAAACAAAACAAGATTTTGTAGGTAGTAATTTTTTTTTTTTTGCCTTTTTTTAATGTCAATTTTTTTTTTCGATTTCATTCTTCAATATCGGGGTAGTTGAGAATTTGGCTTCAAAATCTTTTTTAGTTTGCTTTCTATGTAATTATTCTATTTTCATGACCTAGGCCACAAGTTTAAAAAATAATAGAAACATAACCCTCCAAGTTTAGGAAAAAGACAACATGACATAATTGAGACCAAAATAAATAAATTTGATAGAAAATAAAAATAATAATTAAATAGCACATGTTTTTTACTTATTAGAAACACAAACAAACACTTAGAAAGCTTAAAAAACTAAAACTCCAATGTATGCATAGTTGGATAATCTGAAAAGATCACGTTCTAAACTTAAAAACCACGTTGGATAAATTTATTTTTCCATGCAATGAAGAGATAGAAATTTGGACTCAAAGTTGGCCTTTAAGCTAATAGTAAATATCATTAACTTTACTATTTTCATTGCCAACCCAAAATCAATTAGCCTAACATCAATAGAACCATTAGAGGACACTCTCATATCATGCTCCCTCAGTTGAAAAAAAAATTAGTCCTTAAGTTTAGATTGTTATTTTCTCGATCTTAGGGGTGTCTAATCAAAGCACTTCCATTATCATTTATGAAAGCCATGGACTGAAATCCCTTAATATTAGTTATATTACCTTCTTGGATGGTGCTTGAATCATCATTAAAAAAACAACTCAACTCCTTTGCCATTATCAACCTTATTATGATTTGAACTAATGAAAATTGTTTTTGGAACATTGACATAAACATTAACAGGTTCACTCTATTTTTCTCCACTTTAATCCTATCGATTTTAAAACTTTTCTTAATCAAATGTGAGGCACATCCTCCATAATTCCCTTCATTAAAAACCACTTCTAGAACCACCTCCATAACATGCTTCTCAACTGGTATAACATGAACTTTTTTGGCATACTTAGGATCATTATAGACTGAGATTTATACACCAAAATCTTCTCCTTCAAAATCGTCATCATCTTTATCATTGAACTTTGATGGTTGATTCCAATCCACAAATGATCTAGAAGAATAAAATTTTTTAGCTTCAACATCATTTTCTTGTTGCTAAAATTTCACTTGTATATCCCTATCAATAGACTACATCCTTTGATAATTATTATTAGAAGAGCCACTTTCACAGTCATTCTCATCATCATTGTCTCAATTCTTATATCATTTAAGATGCTCTAAAAGCTGCTTGATTTGCCTTTTTATTTTATCCATTTCAAAAACATAAATGTCCATCTCAAATTCTTGCTCACGACATCTATGAATAGTCATAACTGTAAATTCAAAGCTTTAATACCAACTTGATACCAAGATAATAATAATATTGAAAAGAAAAAGTTGACTCACATAAAGGATAGTTTTTGCTTGCCACTTTAAGATAAAAAAAATAAAGAGATACAAATACAAATAACCCACCACTCTAAGGATATAAATTCACTCGCCACTTTAGAGATATAAAGTTCAGGGATAAAAGTTCACCAATCATAAAGATACAAAACTTGATAGGGTGCCAAAAGACTAAGTTTAAGACTTTGAATTCAAATCTTGCTAAAAGTTCCTAATTGAAAGATCATTATATACGTGGAACAACTTTCTAAGTCTAGGAAGGACCAAAATGATAGAATTGAGGCCAAAATAAATGATTTTGACATAAAAGTAGACAAATAATAAATAGCACACCTTTTTGACTTATTAAAAACAAAAATAGACAATTAAAAAACTATAAAACTAAAATAGCCATAACTTCTTGTACAAAACTTCAATGTATACATGATTGAATAATATGAAAAGATCACATTTTAAACTTAAAAACCACATAAGATAAACTTATGATCACATTCTAAACTTAAAAACCACATAAGATAAACTTATTTTTCCATATTATGAAGAGATGCAAATTTGGGCTCTAAGTCGGCCTATGACTGGCAGTGAACATCACAAAGAACTTCACTCATTTACATTGCTAACCTAAACTCAAGTAACCTAACATTAATAAAACCATTAAAGGCATTTCCGTGTTATGATGCTAGAAGCAAGTTTATGATTTTTTTGGTTGTGTTTAGTACTTATAACATTAATGGAGAGAAGAACATGATCGTTAAGTAGTTTGAGCTTCCTGATGCTATAAGATGTTTTTCATGTTAGGATGAGCTTTCTTGCAAGGTTTGTCAAGTTATAACCCATTAAGGTAATGAAAAATTGGATTGAGTGTGTTATTCTTAAGTGTATTTTTTAGAATATGATCTTTAATTGCTCTTGATTAATAAATCAATTGTTCTCCATTTAAGTAATTTAAGTCCATGTAGATCCAAACTCAAATGTTAAACCTCAATTTAAATTGGTCATAAATCTTAATTTTACGAATGTGTTGGGTTTATTCCATTTGCACTACTTATATCAATGCCCATTGTCTGTTATTATTGTGCTGCCACAAAAAAAACTTTTGGTAATGTTATTAAATCTAGTCAAGCTCGATGGATGAACATGTTGACCTAGCGGTTGGACTAGTTGGGTTTCAAAACAAACTGGGTGGGTCTTGATCAAGAGTAACGTAGTCGATTTGACGGGTGTAACTGTGAATCAGTTGATCTAGCAAAAACCTAACTTTACTTTTTTTTTAAAAAAAAAATGTTATCAATTTAACTTCTTTTATAAGAAAAATATTAAAATAATGATGTTTTATATTGACCTGGGTCAAATCAATTTAAGCTGTTAAACTCGTGACCTAGTTATGACCCTAACTAGGTTTAATAACCTTGCATTGTAGAATCCAAATTTATTTAATTAAATGACTATAAAAATAAACATTATAGAAAATAAAAAAAATCATTTAGGATAATATTATGAAAAAATCATTTAGGAAAAATGTATTTTTTTCATTAAAATTGTTTTTTATTCATATTTATTTTCATTTTAATTAAAAAAAGTTATTTCTTATATTGGTAACGTAGCATAGTTCATTGAATGAAAAATGACAACAATTAAAAAAATAAATTTAAAGAAATTATATCAATTTGAAATAAAACAGAAAAGACATTTAACATTGTGTTTTAAGAAAATAATCATTATGATAGTGAAAGCAAGCTTCAATTAAAAACAAATCATGAATCAGCAATCTCCTGCAACTACTTGAAAAAAAACTTGAAAAAAAAAGTAATAAATTTGAAAAAAATTATATAAAAACTATATAATAAAAAAGTAAGAAAAAATTACTCTCATTCAATATTAATAAGCAAATTATTATAAAAATTATTCATATCAAGCTAATACATAATTATTCATAAAACAATTGAAAATTCATGAGAAAAGAATTCTAAGCTTCTTAAAAATAATGAATTTTTTCATTAAAAAAAACATGTTTTTTTAGGGAGTGACAATTAAAAAAAGGTTTTTAAAAAATTTAAGTGAATTGAAATAATTAGAAAAAAATTTTTCTTTCAATTTATACTTCATTTCCTTATTAATACATTTTTTATTATTTTAACCAAAACATGTGTTTTTTTTTTATAACTATAAGCACTGTTTTTTTTAAAAACATTTTATGATTTTAAATGGAATTTTTAAAAAATCATATATTAAAATAGTTTTAATTTTTTTTATGTGATTCAAGAAAAAAATAAATATGATAAAGTGATATCAAAATTATATTATTTGTCTGCTTGCCTATATTTCAGCCACTAGAGACCTAGCTGGAAAATCTTGATTGGATTTTGGGATCCAAAAAACTATTTTCATCTAAAAAACCTAATAAAAACCCTTCAAATCTATATAAACCATTTTCTCACCTAAAAAAACCCTACAATGGTCCCAAACACAAAATTGAACCAAGAAATATCTACTTTTCTAACAAAATAAAGGCTAAAAAACACCTTAATGAAACTCTCTTCGTTAAATGTAACCTATTAACATCATGAATGCCTTTTTATGTTATAAAAATATGGCCAGCGGATAATGTTCTCTATCCTATACTATTTTTCATGGATTCTCTTTTTCTCTCCTCTCTCCTCTAACTTAGGAATTAAAATGTGAATAAAATAAATTATAGGATTAAAACGTTAAATTTTGAAAAGACCAAAAGATAAAAGTGAAAAAATTCATCATCCAAAATCTTTTAAAAGGCGTGTCTTGAAAAATAATTAACATAAAAACCCCGCTTTATTGCCTCATTGTCGAATTTGATCCTAGAATTTTTATTTTTTTTCAAGCAATAAACCAAAATTTTCTTTACAAAATTAAGCATTGACCTAATACCATGATATTCTTTTAACAACCACAATAACTCTATAGAAAGTAAATTGAAACAAATCATCAAGTGAAATTCTAAATTAATGTGATATGGAAGGACGAATTTGAAAAACCAAATCCAGTGACTATAGTAAAAAAATATTCAAAGAACAAAAAATAAAAAATAAAGATAAACATTTTGCCAATCCAAATTGAAATGAGTCTTGGAATACAATGTTTGAATTGTGAAATCTTAATCTCTTTTAAGTTTTTTTAATTTAATTTAGAAAAAATCAACCTAAGCATCCTAGCTTACTCCATTTTATACTTTACCTCTAATTTGTTTTTGTAAATTACATAAATATCCTGAACTTTTTATGTTCATAACCCTTCTAATGGCACAAAAATAAATCATTTTTTTAATTATTTACATATTTATCATTATTCTTTATTTAATAACTAAAGAACTCCTAGTGCATAAAAATTAACAAAAATGCCATTGAAAGTTACAACACAATTTTTTCTTCTACACCATAATTAAACACCCATATTTTAACACCTATTTTTCTTCTCCTAGCAGAACACACATTTCTTCCCCATTAAAAAAAAAAGTAGACAATGAAAAATCATTTTTTCTCCACCAATCACACTACTAAAAATTCAAACATTCACACATCAAAACACTTATAAGCAATAGCCATAAAACACAATCATAATTTTCTTAACCTAATTGCAAAACATTCTTCTTTCTACTCTATTATATAAAAAAAATCAATCACAATAATGTTGGAATGTCTTGGAATTACTTGTAAAATTTTTACAAAGTATTAATGTTGGCTAGAAATGCTAAAAGTAATGTAGAAACTGATTTGGTATTTCATTTTTAGCTCTAGTTTGTTAAAAAAAAATGTGAAGAAAGTGTTATAAAATTCCCAACCCAAAATATTTTGTTGCACGTGGGTGAAAGACGAGGATTAAAAAGGGGTTGTTTGGAGTCGCTACCTAGTTGTTTGGTCCAAGGTTGCTAGGAAACTCATGTATATCAGTCTTATTAGAGATTCAAGGGTAAGAGACTGATTGTGACTAAAAAATGTATTAGCACCCTAATGCACTCTACCTGAGGTAAGTTGCTTTGTGGTTTGATGTGGTTTAGGGGTTTTGATGGTTTTCTGGTTGGTGATCTATCTATGGTTTAGGATGAAGATTTACTTGTATGAATAAATCCAATGTTTAAGAATTTATTATGGACTCGTATACCCAAATAAATTCTTAGAAAAATGTTCATTTTAATTTATGTATTATGGTGAAAAATACTCTCAATTAAAATTGATGAATATTTAGAATAACTCCAAAAATTTTCTCGTCAACTACGATATTTCAAATACTAGCCTCAATTGTATGTCTAATGTTCTATATTAGGATTTTCAACCATTAATTCTCATGAATTAAAAAAAATGATTTATTAAAATATGAGCCAAATTCTCATGAATTTAATAAAGTAGTTATTAAATTCTAAAATGAATGCAATATGTATTTTGAATTTTTGTATGGAAATACTACGCAATATGATTTTCTTTGTATTTTTGAGCCACTTGGCTATATGGAACACATAAAAAATTATTTTATTGTTTTTTTCTTTTTCTTTTTCTTCTAAAAGGCTTAAGAAAAATTAATGAAAAAAAAAAGAAAAAAATGGAAGGAAATAGAAAAGCAAAAGGGTTTTTTTGTTTTTTTTATTATTATATATATTCCTTTTCTTTTCTTTTCTTTTTTTCAGGGGAATTAGATCAACTCTAACGGGTTAAACCAGTTGGGGTTGACCTGGTTGGGTTGACCCGACTGAGTCAACCTGGAAAAAGACCAAAAGAAAGAAAGGAAATGAAAATAGATCAAAAGGATGAAAAACACAAAAACCTAAAAGTTTTCGAATAGAAACAGATCAAAACAGAAGTAACAAAACAAATAGAAGAATGTTCTTCATCTTCCCTCAAAATGTAATTCTCAATTCAAAGTAGATTTCAAATGAAAAAAGACATATTCCTGTTCGTAAACCTTTTAAGATCAAGAATCAAGGGTTCAAAACTCTTGATGATTGACGAAGTTACACGATTTTGCCTAAAAAGGGTTTCGGTTTGAAAACGGAAACCAAAGATTAAACCTCTTAAAAACTATTATTGATGCTAGAAATTCCCATATTGTTTATAAAAAAACAAAAGGCCAACCTATTTGAAATAGAAATTAAACCAAATGGAGGGCTAGCTTTTAAGGCAAGATTCAACAGATGAATATGCCTTAAATGCATAAAAGCTGCTAAGAAAACTAGCAGCTTAGAAGGAGCCCAAAAATGTCATTTCTATGCTCAAAAGTGTCCTTCCTATCCCTACAAAACAAGCTATTGATATATAACAAGGTTAAAGTTAAAGAAACAACAAAATAACAAAAAAACTAAATAAAAAAAGAGATTGATTCCCAACCTAAAAAATTATTAACTCAAAATAACAGAAGGATTTCACATAAAGGTCTTCAAAATTTGACCATTTTCACTTCAAATGGTGAGGTTTTGTACCTATAAGTAGGGGTTATCCTTTCATTAATAGAAGGTGCCCCTACCCCTTTGGTGCTATCCTTAGCAACTTTTGGATCCAAGTTTAACATAAAGAAATGTTAGGAAAGTAATCAAAAATTTGTCATGGCCATCAAAACTCTGTATTGCTTCCCTTTCTTCTTGTTTTCAAACCTCCTTAGATCAAAGTTAGAGTCTAGGAAATGTTCTAGGTAAGACGTTTTCCTTTTAGCCTATGTTTCTTTTCTCTTCTCTCTTCTTTTCTTTCTCTCTACTTCTCTATATTTTTCTTTAGTTTTTTTTTGGTGTTCTTCAACCTCTTTTTTTATAGGCAAGTTTAGGCCTTCCAGATAGGTTGTCTAGGGTTTCAAAAGGCTAAAACTTAGTTGGTTTTGCCATGAGGGGGTGCTCATTTTGGGTGTAGATGGTTTTGTAAGGTGCTTGGGGACTAAGGTAAGTGTTTTATACACTTAGATCCTGGGAGAAAGATTTTAAACCCTTGATATGATCCTTCGAGAGGTTTCTAAATGGGAACCAACGAGAAGGTTGGGCACTCTTCTACAACTGATTGGCCCTATCAAAGCTGACTGGGTTAGCTACTTCCAGGACTTCGTCGAAGCATCTCCTATGTCAATTTCACCTAAAACCACCTGGACTTAGTAGGGGGCACATTCCTTTCGACCAGACCCACTCTTGCTTGATTTGGAGGTCTATAACTCTATATTTGATCATCTAAAAGTGTCAACTCAAATAGTGTAATGTCTGACACTGTGTTTTTGGTTAACTAAGGACAGGATGTTGTGGAGATCCATGGAGAAAATGGGACGTAAACATTTGATATTATGGACATGGGATTGTAGAGGGATGTTTTTGTATTTGTATTGCCTCAAGAAGGCATTTGCGAAGTCACTCCATTTCTTAATCCTAGCATTATCTAACGTCATGTACCAACTTAGCACAGAACTCATCAAGCTATCTTGGAAGAAGTGTATGAGCAACTTGTCATCGTGTACGACTTCTGCCCTTTTGTTGCAAAATGGCTTTAGATGTGTATTAAGGCATTCCAAACCTGTGTACTTGACAAATTCTGGTACCCTAAACTTCTTGGGCACTACTACATTTGGTACTAGGTATATGTCAGTTGTCCTGACCAGGTTATAGATGTCGAAACCCTCAACTGCCTTCAACCTTTCTTCCCAAACAGCCTACTTAACCTATTCGTGGTGACCAAAAGCTTTAATCCTATGGGATTCTCCTATGGTCAAGTCTATGATGGTTGGCATTTAAGCGGGTGTAGACGAGCGAGCCATTAGAATGCTCATCATTCTTTGTGGTTTGGTGACAGGATTTGTCTCTAGATTTTGTTGGTCCATGATAACTGGGGTTACCAATGGTTGTGGAAGAGTTGGTTATTGACTGGATGTCCCTTCCCCTGATTGTGCTCGTAGGAGTTGTTTGAGCAAGCTAGTCATCCAAGCCATGTTACTTTTGATATCGTCCAACTCTTTCTGGTAGTGAGCCTTGAAATGGGTCCTTTCTTCATTCTCAATCTTTTTGTGAAGCTTTGTGTTGTAGACTTTGACAGGGGGACCTATATTTTGAATGCCTGCTTTAGGTATATTTCAAAACTCATGAATACAAATGCCAAAACCCATCAAGCTATCTTGGAAGAATTGTACGAGCAACTTGTCATCGTGTACAACTTCCACCATCTTATTAGAATATAACCTTATAGGTGTGTTAGGGCATTCCAACCCTGTGTCCTTGATAAAGTTCGGTACCCTAAACTTTTTGGGTACTACTACATTTGTTACCAGGCATATAACAGCTGCCCTGACTGGATTATAGATATCAAAACCCTCGACTGCCCTCAACCTTTCTTCCCAAATAGCCCACTTATCCTATTCATGGTGACCAGAAGCTTTAATCTTGTTGGATTCTCCCATAATTAGTTTATGGTGGTTAGAACGAGTATAGTCGGGTGACCCATCAGAATGCTCGTTATTCATTGTGGTCTGGCGACGAGATTTGTCTCTAGATTTTATAAGTCCATGATGATTAGGGTTGCTAATGGTTTTGGCAGAGTCGGTTGTTGACTGGATATCCCTTCCATTAATTGCGCTCACAAGAGTTGCTTGAGCAAGCTAGTCATTCGAGCCATGCTACTTTTGACATTTTCCAACTCTTTCTAGTAGTAAGCCTCGAAGTGGGCCTTTTCTTCATTCTCCATCTTTTTACAAAGCCTTGTGTTGTAGACCTTGGCAGGGGGGCCTATATTTTGAATGCCTATTTTGGATATATTTCAATACTCATTAATACAAATGCACATAGATGCGTAGTTATGTATGATGTATGTTTTGAGGTGGGTTATACAAGTTTTCGAACTGATATATGATCGCTATTTGGGTGAGCTTTCTGATCCTTTCATAATCGTCGAGGGAATTTTTCCTAAGTTGATGCGCAATAAATTTATACTTATTAATACGGTATACTGTTTAACAAAGTTGGGTCTAAGCCCTTTCATTTATACTCATTAATATAGTATAGTTTTCAAAAAGGTTGGTCCAAACCCTTTCATTAATATTCGATCTCAGCTATTACATTTATTCATCATCATTTACCAGGGGAAAAACAAAGCCTTTATTCCTTATATCTCTAAAAAAAAGCATCAGTTTCGGTTGTACTTTGCTGATATCAATGAAGATCTCTTCCTATTTGCCGAGCATTAAGATTGACCCTTATAGCGTAGATGGAAGCTCTTTCGATCTGCTCGTCCGTGTTGCTTATCTTTTCTAAGAGTATCATGTTTCTCTTGGTCAGTTAATGGTTGTTGGTATCGATTATCTAATCATGGTGTTCCAGCAACCCATCCTTTTCCTCCAGATGTTTTATTTTGATCTTTGCCTTGTCAAGCTTTCTTTTTATCAAGTTGATCTCTTCAATTTGGGAGTTCTTGACAACATTTCCTCTTGTTGTTGCTTTAGCTAGCTCACTCTCAAGCATCATTTGTATCTTATATAACAGCTCGTATTGCTCATTATGGCTTTCTAACTTTGCTTGAACCTTTGATAACAAGTCGGCCTTTTTTTGGCAATAATCAAAATTGGTCCGTAATGTCTCAAATTCAGCATTGGTTTGCATCCAACTTGCTCCTTTTCGGCTTTGTTTTTTGCTATTCTTTCCTCTTTTAGTTGCCTCTCCAAAAACACAATTCTCTAATCCTTTTTCATTATCTGTTGTTCCACAAACTTCCCCAATTTCTTTTCGGTAATGAGTTCTTCAAGAGAAATTCTAGAGGTTCTATTGGAGCCTAATTCTACTTTGAGCTTCTCCAATTGTTCTCTTAACTCTTTCTCATTGTTAACCCTCTTCCTTTTACTTAGTTTAGCGGCTTACAAAGTTTTGGCTTCAAATTTAGGATTAATAGGGATAGTGACCAATGATAGACTTCTCTACTTCAGGTACGTTTCGGTAGTGACTGGATCCTCAAACCATCTAATTCTTTTTTTTTTTATCAACACTAGCAGCTTCCAGTCCTGTTTGATGCTTTTCATGACCTCCAAAGTGGACTTCACTTTAAATAACCTGGAAAATTATGATAGTTTGGTTGTTCTTGGCATATTTTGTATTCCTTTAAACTGTTTGGCAACCAAAACAAGCGCATAACTGACGAACCCGATTATTCCAACCAAAGGTATCCACTGTTTTTGCCCACAACTCATCAAGCAATTTATTGCTCTCATCCATGGAGCTTTCCATTTGACTTTTCCTTACGAGATCTTTTGGAGTTTTGCTTTTTATTTTTCTTCGTCCGGGTCTTTCCACTCTTATTCTTTAACTATTTCCAATGGTTTATGAATAAACCACCAGAAATTGTAAATAATGGCTGATCAACCATATGTATAGCAGTTATTCACAATACCTTATTGCCCCTTTGCCAACCATCCTACAATGATTGAGTGTCAAGATTGTTTCTGCCAGTATTACCGTGGTCGGATTTATCTGATTGTTTTCGTATTCAATGAAAGCTGTGGTTGCCTCTAAACTGATTACTCTAGTTAAATTTGGAAACAACATCAGACCGAAGATTCCCAAGGTGAGTATTCTGCTATTTTCTTCAGTGAATATATGGTTACCCCTTCATCCTTCAAAAACTTCTTCTATTATCTTCCTCTTTAAACCACCTGTACTTTTCTCTAACATTTTGTGCAAATCTGGGATCTTGGTCAATTTAGCCAATCTAGTTAACATGTTATTGGGTTTTTGGTTGAAGTAGATCATGTATAGATCTTTAGGGAACTTTGTGAGTAAACTATACTCCTCTAAGGTGGGGCATATATCTATATCCCCAAAAGTAAAACAACGATACTTAGGGTTCTAAAAATACAAAAGAACTTTAATGGTTGAATTCTAGATGGGCACCTTTGTAATTTCCACCAATCTCCTAAATTTCTTAGAAAATTCATCTTCGCGGATGTTTCTTACATGTGAGAGGAGCTTTTTCAGGTCATTTCCGGAGCTGCTTATACTTTTGATAGGTGGCAATTTACTACCATTTAGTCTCAAGCAATCCCCTTTTAACAGTTGTAAGGATTCAAATTTCAACCCATATTCGACAGAAGTCATTTTTTTAATGGAGGCCATGCTATCAGTCTGGAATCCTACAAGGCGAGAAGCTTAGGGTTAAGTATGTCTTAATGCAACAAGGTTTATTCAAAAGAGATACATCATATGGATAGGTTCTAGTTTCTCTATATGGGATAGGAAAAGGCGCTATATAGGCTTAAAAAAGATCTCTTGTTGTCCTAGTGATCACCCTCGTGAAGGTAATATAGAGGCTCGATAGGTAATGGGATGGCTCGTGTACCAGTTATTACCAATCCAAGCACTTAACAAAGAGTTGGATGACTTCGCGAACTTAAACCCTGACTAAAAGTCATAGGATAAGTCGTTACTCCCTCACTTAACCTGAATTTCCACATGTATCTCAGAGCAGTGAGAGATGTATGAAATGTGTGTTTGCATTTAATATCTATGCATGCACAAGCTAAAAACATGCTATATGTAAATAGAAATGAAACAAACAAACAAAGCATAGAAATTTAAACACATTGCAAATACATAAACCACACAAAACACAAAGCTCAGTCCAAAACTATAAAACAAATATGTCACTAGTTGGAGTCGTCATTTTGTCGCATATGAGTGAAAGACGAGGATTAGAAAGGGGTCATTTGGAGTCGCCTAATAGTTGTTTGGTTTAGGGTCGCTAGGAAATCCGAGTATATTAGTCTTATTAGAGATTCAAGGATGAGATTTGTTGTGGCTAGAGAAGGTATTAGCACCATAGCACACCCTACATGAGGTAAGTTACTTTGTGGTTCCGTGTGGTTTAGGGGTTTTGATGGTTTTCTGGTTGGTGGTCTATTTGTGGTTTAGGATGGAGATTAACTCATATGAATAAATATGGTATTTAAGAATTTATTATGGACTCGTGTGCCAAATAAATTCTTAGAAAAAAGCTCTTCATAATTTATGTATTACAATGAAAAATACTCCCAATTAAAATTGATGAATATTTAGAATAATTCTAAAAATTTTCTAGTCAACTCCGATATTTCAAATATCAGCCTCACATGTAGGTTCAATGTTCTATACCAGGATTTCCAGCCATTAATTCTCATAAATTAAAAAAGTGATTTATTGAAATATTGGCTAAATTCTCATGAATTTAATAAACTAGTTATTAAATCTTAAAATACATGCAAATATGTATTTTGAATTTTTGTAAGGAAATACTACGCAATATGATTTTATTTGTATTTTTAAGACATTTGGCCGTATACAACATACAAAAAAATTATTTTATTGTTCTTTCTTTTTCTTTTTTCTTCTAAAAGGCTTAAGAAAAATTAATGAAAAAAAAAGAAGAGAAAAAGAAAGGAAGGAAACAAAAAAGCAAAAGGGCTTTCCTCTTTTTATAGTATTATATATATTCCTTTTCTTTTCTTTTTTATTTTTTTAGGGGAACCTGGTCAACTCAAACGGATTGACTCAATTGGGGTTGACCTAGTTAGATTGATGTGGTTAGGTTGATTTAGTTGGGTTGGCCCCGATCGAGTTAAAAGGATAAAAAACATACCAAAAAAAAGAAAGAAAACGAAAATAGATCAAAAGGATCAAAAACACAAAAACTTAAAAGTTTTAGAACATAGACGGATCAAAACATAAAAAACAAAAACAAACAGATGAATGTTCTTCATCTTCCCTCAAAATGTAATTCTCAATCCAGAGCGGATTTCGAATGAAAAAGGCATATTCTTCTTCGCAAACCTTCCTAGATCAAGAATCAACAGTACAAAACTCTTGATGATTGACGAAGTTACATGATTTTTCCCAAAAAGGGTTTCGGTTTGAAAATCAAAACCCTAGAATTAAACCTCTTAAAAACTTTTATTGGTGCTAGAAATTCCCATATTGTTTATAAAAAATGAAAGGTGGACCTATTTGAAACAGAAATTAAACCAAACGAGATTTAGGGCTAGTATTTAAGGCAAGATTCAACAAATGAATAGCCGAAACTTTCTCTCACTATTTCTTACAAACCCTAGCTCAAAAATCCTTCTTTTCCCTCTTTTCTTCCATTATCTCACATAATCTCTCATTTTTAGTGAATTTCCTAGGGAAATTTTGAGAAAACTAAAAGAGAGAAGTTTCCTCTCTCTAAAAAAAAGTCTATGGCTACTGGAAACAACCTTTAGATTCTAATTTCATAATTAATTATACTTTTGCCCTTTATTTAATGTCCCTTGTATTTTTCATGTAAACTACCTGGCTTCCAACCTAAGTTACGAAGCCTTTCCAAACTTTGATTTGTCTGAAATTCTAACCTAAGGTGGGTAAACATGTCATGAGATTCCATGAAAAAGTTCAATCCAATCTGACAATTGGATTGAAAGTTATGTATAATAGCGTAAGATTGGTCGGTTTGTGATTTTTCATAAACAAATCTAAATTTTCTTGTTCAATTCTTATATAAATCATCTCAATTATTCCTCTTAACACAAATTTATTTTGTTACATCAAAATATATTTATTTTATATTTCCACTTTTGTTTATTCGTCAAATTTATTATCGTTTCACAGTAATGTTAGTAATTTTTTAGCTGGTGCTTGCACCTTCATTCTTGTCTTTTTTTTTAAACTATCATTTCTTATAGTTTATTTTATTATTTATTATGCATTTAATTATTTGATATCATTTTCTTATTCTTTTACCCATCAAAACCCATTAATGGTTTCACTGTCATTATGAATTTTAAATTAAAAATTATAGTTCATGTACATCCATACTTTTATATTTAATCATGGAGATCATTCTCTTCATTTCATATAATATTCTCTATTATTTATATCGCTTAGTTATTTTTCTTTTCATTCTCGAGTTTTTATTACTTGTTGGGTTATTTATACATTTGGTTTTATGTTTATGCGAGAGTTTACACAACTTTTGAGAGATAAAGAAATGGAGAAAACCCCTAGATTTTGGAAGAATTATGGGGCTTGGATGGATTTGAAGATTTAAATGTGAATTTAAAAAATTTGGCTCGATATTCATAGCGATAATTTTGATTATAGAGATAAAAAAAAGTCATAAATCTAAGATAAAGAAGATTTACATTGTTATTTGATTGTTAATATGATATAATATATAAGGTTATTTCACCGTTCCAATCAATTTGAAATTTTTTGTTGATGGAGCATTTTCTGTAATTTCCGAAACAATTAATGCTTAAGTTTCCCTTTAATTTAATTATTGAGAAAATTTACAAGAGAAATTAAAAGAGAAGGAACAAAATGTTAGTGAGTGTGCTTAATTGGGTCCATATAATAAGGTCTACGCTCTTTGCTAGTCAATTTTAGCCCAGCCTATCTTTTTCTAAAATCATATACAAAATGTGTACTTTCTTTTATAATAAAAATATTAGATAAACACAATTTTAAAATATTTTGGAAAAAATATCCCTTGAAATTATAATTTAGTTAAAATTACACTTGAAAAATTACTATTTAGATCCTGAATTTTATAAGCGCTAAGACATAATATTCTAAAAAAAAATCAATAAAAAAATATATGATTATTTACAAAAATACAATTATTTTTCATTTAATAACTAAAAAGCTTTTGTATTAAATATTATAACTTTACTATTAAATTAAAAAACCTTAGCCACCACCTTCAATCTTTGATCCGCTCCTCTCCTATTTAAATCCTAACCCTAACCCTAAAAATCAATTTACAGAAATTAAACCAACCCTAAAAAGGAACACTGATTTTCCATCCATCGTATTCAGTTGGCTTGGGCGGAATGGCCACATCTTGAAGTAAAGTTGAATGAATGGAAATGGTTTAGACCGCTATCAATTGTTGCAAAAAGTCATTAAGATCTTTGCCCAAATAAAGCATGGATGTTAGGGTTTAGCACTGCCCCTCATGTTTTGGTGCACTTCGACCAAGTCATTTTCTGATTACTTTGGGTCTGATGAGGCCTACTATAATGGGTCTGGACATGAACATCGGAGGCGAGGTCTGTATGAATGTGACAAGGTGCGAAGCCTGATTGTTGAGCAAAGTGGGATGCTACAGCGAAGTAAGAGAAGAACATGCTGGGATACGGAGCAGACCCAGAAGATGTTGAAGGCTTCAGATTTGAATTTCGATAGAAAGATTGATTTTAATGAGTTTGAATTAATTATGGGATAAACTCGTAAACATTAAAATCTTATCTTTAAATATTCTTTGATTTCATTATTATTTCTCTTCAATTAAAAAATGTAGGATGCAGAAACCAAAACTGAAGGAGAGTTGTTAGTTTCGGGTGGAATTGATTTGGGTCATGAAGTGGGAGGTAATGGCAGTGACTTTGCTAGTTGTTGTAACAGTAACTGGTAGCTAGGATTTTATAATTAAAAAGAAAGTTAAATAGCTTGGGGAATTCATTGTAGCGCTACACATGTATTATTGTAGATTGTTACAGTAAAATTACCTATTTATTCTTGAGTGGCTTAAACTTAAGCCCTGGGTTTAGCGGTATTTGAGTTTATTTCTCTTGCTCAGTTATTATTAGAAGATTGTTTGAGGATATATGCGTCTTTTTAAAAAATTTAACACAGTAAAAATATTCTTTTATTCCTAGAGTCAATAAAATTTAGAATAATTTACCAAGGGCTTTCTTGGCTTTCCACAATACTCGTAACAATAAAAATATTTTTTTACCCCTAAGATAAAAAAAGATGGGTTGTTGGATAAGGGTATTTCGGGTTTTTTCAATTTCCATGTATAGTAAAATAACGCTTTTATCCTCATAAAAAAACAAAAAAAAGAAGCTTGCCTTTGGGGGGTATTTTGGTATTTTCACATTGGTAATTTGTGTAATTAAGAGGGTCATGGGGCATTTTGGTATTTTCACATTTTGTTTTTAATTTTTCATCGAAAAGTTGTTGAACACGCACCAGGGAGTGGATGGCGCGTGTAACGCTGCTCGGTGACCAATTATATCTATCCGTCGTCTCCCTAGATGCATAGCCATTTCCTTTTTCACATAGTGTGGCGTGTGTAGATGGATAATGATTGAATTGTTATTAGTGATCGATTGTTTGTGTTTTTTCTTTCTTTTCTCTCTCCTAACAACTAAAATGCATAATTTTCCTTTTTGTTTGTTCTTTGTCAATTTCAGTCCTCATTCTTTGAATTTCTTATTTTATCCTTATTCCTTTTATAGAAGTTTTTTTTTTCAATTTTGTCCTTCAATTACAATTTCTTATATGTTTTGTTTTTCATTTTAGTCCTCTTTCTTTTAATTTGTTATTTTGTTTTTATTCCTTTCTAGTTTAAGCTCTCCTAAATTCATGCCTATTTTTTTGTTAGTGTTTCAAAATCCATTCTCTTTGTTTTGATTTTTTATTTCGGTGATTTTCTCTTTTGTGTGAGTTTTATTTGTTTACAATTTAGCTTTTCAATTCTAATTTGTGTATATTATTTTTTCAATTCAGTCCTTCTACTTTTGATTTCTTATTTTTTTTCTCTTGGCTCTTTTTTCAAAGTTCTTATAGTTTTTAATTTTACCATTGAAATCAAATTTAGTTTTTTTTAATAGTAATAATATTTGTTTTTCAATTTATGAATAACTATATTAATAATAATTAAAATAATAATAGTAGTAATAGTAGTAGTAGTATTTAATAGTAAATGTGATTGTGATAGTAAAAGTAATAACAACAACAACAACAATAATTATGATTATAACAGTAATAATAATGATAGTAATAAGAATAAAAATAATGATAATATTAGTTATAGTGACAATGATAATAATTATAACAATAGTATAAAACAACAACAATAATAATAATAGCAATGATAATAACAACAATAATAATGATAGTGATAGTAATCATAATAATAATACTAATAACAATTATGATATTACTTATTGATGATAGTAGTAATGGTAGTAACTGTAATAATAGTGATAATATTAGTAATGATAATAATAACGATAAGAATAATAATTGTTATAATAATAATGATGATAATTCATCATTCAATGTTATATTTATCCTTAAATATTGGATTAATTTGAAATTCAGTTTCATAATTGGTTTCGTTTCGCCTTTTATGAGGTTATCATGATTTAAAAAAACATCTTAGTATCGAGTTGGTATTTGATTTTACAATCATCTATTTTTGTTATCATGTATTTAAGAAAAAATAGATTAAAAAAACAAATTATACTCCCAATGGAGTTCATAACCTAATTCACATGTTTGTTGTGCTAGCCTGAGTTACCTGATTCACACCAGGCAACTAGCTCGAAATGGATTGACCTTGACTTTTGGAAAGGAATTTTTAATTAGTTATTTGCCTTAACACTGCTTTGTTTTACCATGATCTAGAAACTCATTTGTTCGCATTCATTAACTCATTATGGATAAATCATCACCTTACTTTTGTGATATTTTGCAAGGCTAATGTTGAATTTGCAAAGAACAATTGGTATCAACATAGCAGAGTTTAGCTTAAATTCTTCATCTATTTATTGAAGCTTTGTCTTTGGAGGTATTTTGATATTTTTACATTGGTATTTTGTGTAATTAAGAGGGTCCTGGGGAGTGTTTTGGTATTTTCATGTTTTATTTGTAATTTTTTAATTGAAAAGTCATTTAAGTGACACGCGTGACGCCGCCCAGTGGCCAAATCTGTCTATCCGCTGTCTCCTTGGATACATAGCCATTCCTTCTTACACATGTTGTGGTTCGTGTAGATGGATAATGGTTGAATTGCCGCCAGTGATCGATTGTTTGTGTTTTTTCTTTCATTTCTCTCTTTTGACAACGAAAGTACATAATTGTCCTCTTTATTTATTGTTTGTCAATTTCAATTCTTATTCTTTAAATTTCTTATTTCATCCTTATTCCTTTTATAGAATTTTTTTTTCAATTTTGTCCTTCAATTATAATTTCTTATATGTTTTATTTTTCATTTCAATTTTCATTCTTTTAATTTTTTATTTTGTTTTTATTCCTTTTTAGTTTCAGTCCTCCTAAATTCGTCCCTATTTTTTGTTGGTGTTTCAGAATCCATCCTTTTTGTTTTGATTTATTATTTCGGTCATTTTTCTCTTTTGAGTGAGTTTTATTTGTTTACAATTTTGCCCTTCAATTCTAATTTGTATACATTATGTTTTTCAATTCAGTTCTTCTACTTTTGATTTTTTTTTTCTTGGCTTTTTATTCAAAGTTGTTATAGTTTTTAATTTTACACTTGAAATCAACTTTATGGTTTTTTTTCAATAGTAATAATTTTTTTTTCAAATTTATTAATAATTATATTAATAATAATGAAAATAATAACAATAATAATAATTTTTTATTTTACCCTTCAAATCAAATTATGATTTTTTTCAATAGTAATAATATTTTTTTTCAAATTTATTAATAATTATATTAATAATAATGAAAATAATAAGATACTTAGGTCTGACAACCACACCAAATCCAAGCGCCATGGATCTAGCAACCAAGTCAGGCCCAAACGACATGGGTCCAACATCTTGAGTCTAACAAGCATGTTGAACCCACGCCAGCCCCAAGCTACTTGAGTCCAGCATCTTGGGTCTAACAAGCATGTTGAACCCATGTTATGTGGACTTCAAAAATTGTAATGAACAAACTTTGATTTTTTTTTATTCCACTCTCGCTGTCTTGGTTATGTATTAATTCCTCTACATCTTATGGCTTGTATTAATTTCTCTTTATATTATTAGCTGTTAAAGTTTATGTTATCTTACATATTTAACACAAACATTAACCTAGTTCAATGTAATAACAGAAAAAAAAATATTGCAGCGGAGCGCGGCCATGTATCTAGTATATATAAACCAAACTACCTCATATATATATATATATATACATATATACATATATATATGGTAGTTGGATTTTTTTTTATTGATATTTGAATTTATATATATCTAGCATGCAAACACATAATTCTTCAATATTAGATAGGTAAGTGTAATTTTGACCAAACTATAGGATGATGAGATAATTTTTCCAATTATTTTATTTTTAAAGCAAACTAAGTTTTGACCTAGATGACCAAGTTAGTCGAGCCACACCTTAAGACTCGTGTTCACTTCAAGCATTGTAATGTTATTATTTATAAAAAATTAAAATGATAACATCTACCATTTTTTTTAGTCAAACCTAGTTTTGACTAGATCAAAACAAAATTGAACTAAATTTGACTATATTAATCGGGTTATTATTTAACCTGTTAAATTAATTGGATTATATTAATTCAACTCTAATACGATTTAAAAATTAGGTCAAGAGCCTCCATGTTGACCCACAATATCTAATGAGATAAAAATATTTTAATTGAAAAAATATTTTTTTATCTTTATTTTAAAGCCTCCAAATTTATTTATTTATTTTTATTTTGATGGTGATTGCTTTTGGATTATATTAAATGAATGACATGGAAAAACAAAAAAAAGAATGTTTTTTTTCTAAGGTAGTAGATATTAATAGGAGGAAGCTTATACTATCAAATTATTTTTTAAATTAAATTTAAATTATTGTTCTTCTTTTATATATATATATAATTGTCATATAAATAAATAAAAAATCTTTGATGGTTCCTTGTGGAACAAGATCAAGTGTCTTAATTTATATTTTTTTATATATTTTTTTATTTGGTATTTAGGTTAAGAAAATATAGCATTATAATAATATTGCTATTTACTGGCACATACGATGAATTTTATTAAACATTCTGTTCAAGTTTTAAATTCACATTAGAATTTTTCTTACTAGCGGAATGAAAGTAATTAGTGTCTTAAAGAAAAGACCAACTTTAATCATATTAATGTTTGGGAAAACATATGAAAAGACCTTTTTGTTTACTTACAATTATATTTTATATATTTTTTAATTGTTTATACATTAATATTAAAAATAATTTAAAAAATAAAAAATATATTATTTAAATACATTTTCTAATAAAAAAAATTTAAAAATCAACCATCAAAATAACCGAAGTTGATCAAGATTCTTCCCCACTCCCCGTCTCTTCCTCTGTCTGTATCTCGTCCTATATTCTAATATTCCAGCAAATATTCCCCTTGTAAAATGTAAATTCTCCTTTATATACTGGAGAGAATCTGCCCACCATGGGTCTAAGCATGGTTCTTTGCGTTCTTGCCATGATAATCCATTTCTAGCAAACAAACCTTTTACGTAGCCTTGTTTTCTTGAAGAAAATAAACTGTTTCAATTGAAGTCCTCAAAAACGACAGTTACAACATCCAAGGATCTTAAGATCACTGAAACTTATCCCATGGGGTGTTCTTTAGGATCTTTGAAGCCTCCACTCCATCCAATGAAGCAACCTTCTATCAATAATATTTCTCGCTGCCATCTCCTGATAGCGAGTAGTCATGCAGTGCAAGAGTGAACAAGATACAAGAGTCCTTGACTGCTTGCTAAAATATAGTAAACAACCAAAACCTCAGAGCAATATGGGAAGGATCAACGTATGGATATATGATCAACACTATTGATTTTTGTGTTCTTTACGTCCTAAGTTCAACTGTTGTAATATAAACTATATATATATCACTACCATGTAAATAAACAGACCAAAATCTAAAATGTTAATCATCTCTATGATGGTGAGATGAGCAACTAGTTACATGAACCAGAACACCCTTTCTGTAATCTGTATAGCATAAGCTCCTAACCTGTATTATGGACAGCATTACAAGAAAGATTTACTTCTACAAGAACACAACACTCTGGAGAGGGAATGCTATTCTACAATGAAGATCTGGCCATTGTGCTTACCTTCTCCAAAAGGCCTTTAATTTCCCCTTCTAATTTGGATTTCATATCTGTTCCATCGGACATTTTCAGTATTGAACTCATCATCTCAAGCTTCTGCTTAATGTAGTTCAGTTGTGACACATCATTAGCAGATGATTGTGAAGCCAATTCCTTGTCCAGGTTGGTTTTGTCCTTAGCCAGAGGAGAAGATTTCAAGCTTGGTATCCGTCTGAGTTCAGGGGTCTTAGTTTCAGCTGATGAGAGATATTGAAGATGGAAAGTCACACTCGCTGCTCCAAAAGGACTGGCAATTTGGGAATCGTTGAAGGCTTTCTCTGCTTCAGGGCTCCTTAAAAAGACAATTCTTGCACAGCCATTATTGTAGAACACCTTCGTTTCTTCTTGATTAAGGGGCCCAAATTTCTCATATATCATAATAAGATCATTCTTTGAAGGAAGAGAAGATCCCGGAGAAAATGTCGCATAAAGGGCAGCAGCAGCCTGAGATTTCCCATCTGATTCCTTGTCACTTGTCTTCACATCTGTTGCAGTGGCAGCTTGCCTGACTTTGAGCTTGTCCAATTTTGCTTCTTCACTCTTTCTGGGCCTTTTTGACCTGGATTTATAATCAGCAGAACTTTGGTCAGCCGGATTTTGCCCGACCCCTGATGTCCCAGGTTCAGATTCTTGGGACTTTCTCTTTGTTCTTCCTGGTTGATGTTTGTTGTATATTTTGTAGTTGGATCCATTGCGATAGATTGAACTTCTGAATGCGGAAACAAATTCCTCAACAAAATCAAGAGCATTGCCTTCCTTCAGATATGTCGGATTAAGAGCTAAAGACTGGACATGAGATAGCATTTGATTGACAGGTGCCTTAATCTTGACTAGATCAATGATGTTGTTCTGATCTTGTTTTGGTGTCTGAGGACCTGAACTGTCTGATATCTGATCTCCACCAGTTTCTACATAGGCTTTCATCTGAAATTCCTCGCAGATAAGATGGCCTGTAGCCATGGTCATCCGTTCCCTTAATTGAGGATCATTGGAAATTTTCTTGGATTCTGCTTCTAAACCTTTCTTTCTTTGCCCTCTATTAATATTTGTGTATTGCCCTCTATTAATATTTGTGTAGGGAGGGGACAAGTACTTGCTCTGTCTTCTTTCCCTTGAGAATGAACCTTTCTCAATTCGAGCTTTAGCCTCATCACCATCCCTTAGATCACTTAATCCCCCATCTATCTTCTTCTTCCCAGACACAGTTTTGTCCCTTGTTTCATCTATATTTCCCTCAGCATCATCATTTTCAACAGCAGAACTTACCTTCTTGATGTCCCTACCATCAACTTCAAGATCGGATGCTACAAAAGACTCAGAAAGTGTCTCTTTCCTCAGTCTAGAAACTGAATTACTGCCACCATCAGCATTGACATCATCACTGACTTTCCTCTTCTTCCTCCCAGATGATGATGCAGACTTTTCTGAGTTTGATCTTAATTCAGCCGCATTTCCCACCTCATTTTTGCAATCAGCAGCAGCTTTATCACTGACTTTCCTCTTCTTCCTGCCAGATGTAGATTCATGTTTGCCAGAGTTTGTTCCTGCTTCACCCACATCCCCCACTTTACTTTTGTCCTCAGCGTCAGCTTTATCACTTGCTTTTCTCTTTTCCCTCCCAGATGAAGATGCAGGTTTACCTGAGCTTGCTTTGTCTATAGGCACATCCCCCACCACATTTTGGATCTTAGCATCCATCACCTGTCCCATAATTTTACCTCCACCTTTCCCTGTCTCTCTGTCGGCGGAAGATGTTTGTTTCCTCGACTCTGTTTCTTCTTTAGTCACATCATCCTCCTTGTTTTCAGCCTCAGCATCTATATCCCCTCGCAAAATTTCAGCAATGCTTTTCTGTTTCCTTCTCCGATTCCATCTATCCTCTGACATATCTTGACATTTCTGCAAAGGGCCCTGGGTGGTTTGGCCAAATTTACAGCTTGTCGGTGAAGAAAGCCAGTCTTCCTCAACTGGACCCTGAATTCTGGCCTCTACTCCACCACTGTGATCAGTCAAGTCCATCCAATTTCTGGTGTCATCATCAAGGCCTGAAATTGGCAGTGGCTCATGGTAAGTTGGCAACTGGTAACCTCCTTTTGCTCGATAAAAAGCTGACAGCCAGTTCTTTAACACTGTGACTTCCAGCATATTAACAGTACTGACAAACTGAGCAACATCTTTCAATACAGGAAGGAATGCTGCTGGTTCAAACAAAGCAGTTGAGAACTTCTCAATTCCACCTTCAGGCACAAGAAGTCCTTCCTTAATTCCAGTATTCACTGCCAATGATCTACCAAACCCAATCAAATTCTCCTGAGGCACGCAAGCACAGGTCATCTTCAAATCCACAAGTCTACCAACCTCATCCACCGCCTCCTTTACTGCATTCACAAAGCTTTTTGAGTTACTCTGCTTGAACATTTCCACAAAATTCTCCTCGAAAGGGCTCAACTGAGATGGATTGCACCAAGCAAACGTGCTATCTCCAAAATAAGCTACAAGAATTTTATCTCTTTGTTTAACTTTCTTTGCGTAATCAGATGCATTTGAAGGATCATAAACCCGCCCCGGCCACCATGGATGACTCTTAATCTTACCCCACACAAAATCGCCAACCCTAAATTGATCATCTGCTATATCCACCTCTCCTTCCCTACCATCATCAGCATCAGCATCAGCATCATCAATACTCCTCTCATTTGCAACTAGTAAATCAGTATTCAAACCATGATCCCCAAAGCCCCTTTGCTCATTCTTGTTAAGATAATCCAAAACAGACTCTAACCCTTTAAGACACCCACTTTCTTGCATCTTTAACAAAGAAGACACTCCATTAATCTCAGAATCCTCAAGATTATTAACATCAAAGGCGGGAGCTAAATCATCAACAAAACCTTCCTTTCCGTTTTCTTTGATGGTTTTGGCACCTGGGTCAGTGGTATTATCAGCTGCTAGGGTTTTAGCTTCCATTTTTTTTTTGGGTAAAGAAAATCGAATCCCCCGCTTAAATTTTGCAACTGACAATCAACACAAAAATGCAAGAAAACAAAATAAATACAAGAAAAACATTAAACAGGTATTCAAACAAGCCATAAATAAAGCACCTATATATATTTGTTAGTAAAATAAAACAGAACAAAAAGAAAGATAACTGGAAATAGAAAACACCTTGATAAAAAAAAAAAAAAAAGATGAACAAACCTGGGCTCCTTGTTCTTTGTTTTTTTGATTCTTTACACCATTTTTCACTCAAAGGGAAGAGAGGGTTTTTTTCTTTAAAAAAAACAATTATTATTATTACAAAGAGAGAGAGAAATGAATTTCGGGCCAGAGAAACGAGGAAGGAAATATTGTCTAAAAAATGGGGCAATATATTGATGTTTATTCGTCCGTTGTCAGGCGGTGAATTAATTCTCAGATGTTTTTTCTACATCCCTATATATTTCCTTTTATGCTTAAAAGATCCCTTCACTATTTTTTTTATTTTAACATCAAACCTATATGGGATATTCAAAGCTTGTAATTTTTAACTAATATACATTTAGTTTCTAAATATATATTTGTTAAAAATTTTACTATATTTTATTTTTCTAACAAATAAGCTCTTAGTTAAAAATCTCCAATCATCATATTCTACAGCATTATTATTATTATTATTATTATTTTCCAGTTAAGTCTCTACTTATCAAATTATAAATATTTATCTAAACTAGTCAAATAATTTAAATAAATTGATGAACTAGGCAAGAGATAACCTAAGAAAATTAAAAAAAAATGGAAGAAGGAAAACAGTTATTTATCTATTTTATTGTTAAGTTATTTGATTTTCATTTTGCTTTCCCATATTATCAAAGATGTATTGCTTTTTAATAAAACCCTTATTTTATATGATATTATATATTTATTGGGAGCATTTTTTTTCTTTTGATGTTTTTAGTTTTAAATCAAGAAAACATATTAAAAAATAAAGAAAATAACAAGAAATTTATAAAGATAGATATATACATGAAGAAACAAAATTTTTATTTGTAAGAGAAGATTTTAGGGACTAAAATGCATACAAGTGAAGAATTGCATGGTATGAATACATGAGACGTGTCAATTTTTAATGGTGGTGATGAAACCAATTGATGTAGCGATAACAAAAATATAACTTATTACAAGATTGATATTAAGACAAAACTAGGAGAAAGATTTTTCAAACACAAAACAAAGAGTAGAATTGGTGTTCTAAAGCATCGGACATCCTCCCCTCTCTAGGATTTGTTCCTTTTTAATAAACTTTGGCATTTTCTTTTAGATTAAAATGAAGAGTTTTTTAAAGAAAAATCTATTTGAGAAACATGTAATATATATGTGTTTGCTTTTTAAAGTGTTTTTCACCCAGAAATATATTAAAATAATATATTTTTTTTTATTTTTTAAAAATTATTTTTGATATCAACACATTAAAATAATTTAAAAATATTAAAAAAATAATTTTTTTAATTTATTTTTAAAATATAAAAACAAACAGGATATTTAATCAAAAAATTATAACGCTGTTTTAAAAGCATGTAAGTTATAAAATCACTTTTCAAGTCAAAATGTTGCTTGAGTTCCGAGCCTATAAAAAACATCTTATGCGTAAAATTTTAGTGATAAAAAATAAATTTGAGAGATATCCTTTATATGAGCGTTCGTCCAAACAATTCTTACGAGCCCAAATTTTGCATTAAGATCTGACGAAAAGAGTGACTTCCATGTCTATTTAACATATAGCATTATAGTTAACTATAGATCACAATTGGGATTTGGGACTTGATTGAACAAAATAATTAATAGGTGAGGGATTCAATTGAGACAAATGGTAGGTGGAGGACCCAAATGAAATAAACATGATAACTTGGGGGTAGGGGTGAGCAAATTCGGTTCGGTTCGGTTTTTACCTAAAAAACTAACCAAAATCAAATTTTGAAAAACTTAAAAATTCAAACCAGACCCGAACCGGAACCGGTTCAAACCGACCAGTTTCGGTTCGGTTTTTTATCAGAAAAACCAGAAAACCTGTATTATTGTTTTTTTGGGCTTTTTAATGGGTTTTTTTATGGGTTTTCTGATGGGCTTGTAATTAATGTAAATATCATCTAATTTTGTTACAAAATTCTATAATATATTTAATATTTTTTATCACTAAATATTCATTTATATTAAATTATTAGTGCTAATATTAT